>ERZ808240.586-NODE-586-length-46815-cov-41.842558_pt1 | contig 46815 bp, 29 predicted proteins | sample MGYA00521084_ERZ808240 | MGnify/ENA primary metagenome ERZ808240 (study PRJEB31516, sample SAMN03275571) | gut metagenome | biome: mammalia-associated habitat; material: feces | host: Papio cynocephalus | place: Kenya | collected 2012-08-06 ...
TCAAAACTTAGAAAAAGAACTTTTAAAATTAGAAACAAAATGACAAAGAAACGCCACAAACAATTCAATGATGTAGTGCAAAAGAGACCATTGGTATTCTTTGCTTTCCTTGCCATGCTTCTATTCGCAACTGGCGAAAGTATCCAAGCACAAGTTCGGAAATCCAAAACCAATGGAACAAACATCGCAGGCATCGAATCGCTGACAGGTTGCAGTGAAAGACAAGTAAGAAATGCAAAAATCAGCGACAACACCTTCCCTGCCGATGACAAGGGAAAGATTTTCTTTCTCTACAATGTCAAGACTGGACTGCTGCTCAACACTGGAGGCTATTGGGGCACCCATGTCTCCTTGCAAGAATACGGCATGCCTCTATGGATACACATAGACACCAATGGCTGGATTCACCTCGCCCAGAAGTTTGACAAGGAAGAGACAGAACAAGGCGAAGGCAACTACCTGGAATACGAGACCACAGGGAGCGCCTCAGAAGACAAAGGCGTATACATAGACAGAGCGTATCTTTATCATAACAAAACAATCATCAAGAGAGGCTGGAAACTGGAGGTGGTAACGGGAAAGACCAACACTTACAGGATATACACGCACCTCAACAACGCATCGTCGCCAACCCAACACGCCAATTTCGACACTACCAACAAGTATTACCTCATCGCCACCAAGGAACAAGGAGACGTAGACAAGAACTGCGATGCCGTGAAGCAAGGAAGCAACGACATAGCAGACGGCAACGACGAGTGGAAATTCCTGTCATACCAACAAATATTCGAACTTCAAGACAAGAATACCAACAATATCCTCTCTTCCCTCGACTTGACTTTCCGTCTGCAATGCCCAGGCTTCTCTCGTGAAAATGCGGCATTAAGCAACTGGAAGACTTATAAATACAATGGAAAAGGGCAGGCAAGATTTGGGTTGGAGCATTATTACAAGACCGCCAACAACAATGGCGTAAGCTCCACTTACACCAATGATTTCGAAAATGGAAATATCAAAAGCTATCAATTCCCAGATGGCGACAAGGCGATAACATTCAACGAAAACCAAAACTACGAGCGACATTGCGGCAAGTACTTCTGCGCCGATGCCAAAAATGTCAGAGGCACCATATACCAGGACATCACGGTAACTCATGGTGGCGCATACGTCATCGAATGCAAGGGATTCTCCACGACCACCAAGGCGAAGCTCTATGCCTGCTTAGTGAAATCCGACAATACTGCTGACGCTAAAACTTTACATGCCACCATACTCGAACAGACGGAGTATATGTCTGCCGAAGAAAAGAAAGCCCTACATATAGAAGAACAAAACATGGACTATGCCGCCAAGGAATTCTATGGTAGCCACAAATACTTCAACAGTGTGTTGGTACAAGTTCCCGAAGAGGGTGGCACCATCCGATTCGGCATAGAAATCGGAACACAGGATGATGCCGAGCCAACAGAAACAGACAGAGAATGGACGGTGTTCGACGACTTTCGCCTCCTCTATACAAGCAGGACGATAGATGGTGACCTGGTCCTCGACCAGGACAGGGACAATTTAGACTACCTCCAGAAATGCTCCAACACTTACCAAAGTGTGACACTCCACCTCAACAAATCGTTTGACAAGGACAAATGGAACGGTTTTGTATTGCCAGTAAGTCTCACCAAGGATCAACTCACCCAGGCTTTCGGTTCCAACGTAAAACTGGCAAAACTCGACAAGTTGACCAACACCGAGATACAATTTGTAAGCGTGGATATGAGCAAGGCGGGAAACGACGATAAGGTTATGCAAGCATACGTACCTTACATCATCTTCCCTACCAAACACACCGAATTGGAGCAAACTCCTGCCTACACTGCCTTGCTAAGTTCTACAGGCAACGGCCAAGCCAAGGATGTACATGTAAGCATCTGTAAGAACCACATCGAGATTCCAAACATTACATTTGCCATAGACGAGGAGAACAAGAACGACCTCAGCAATATGAATACAGTGAACTGGACTACCAACAGCAGCATTGTCGTCGACGGCTCTGGCACACCATTCGTCAACGGGAACGGCACCATGACAGCCTACGGAACATTTGCAAGAACATTCGGAACAGGAACACAAAATACAGACAAGAACGACGACGATTACGGCAAATGGAGCCTCGAAAACAAGGCAAACATCATCGATGGCCGCAGCGACCTGAAGGGTTGCTACTTCTTCTCTGGTGGGATGATGTATTGTTCCACCACAAGACCAAGAGGCTTGAGAGGCTTCAGTGTATGGTTTGCGCCAACGACAACTCCAGCCGGTGCTCCAGCCAAGACTGCCAACATCCTCCTTGATGGTGTGTCGTTGGACAAAGCCACAGGAATCAGTCCTATCATCTATGGTAGGGAAGAACAAAAGATCGACAGATTCGCCAACGGCATCTACAGTTTGAGTGGCCAACTCATAGGCAACGGCAGTTCCTTGGATAGCCTTCCTAAAGGTATTTACATTCTCAATGGCAAGAAAGTCATGAAGAAATAATAACAACAAGACAAAAACAGAAAGCAAGGCAAACAAAACATTTAAAATCAGCAGATGATGAAAAAGGAATATAAGAGTCCCATGACCACAATAATCATGGCAGAGACATGCAGTATTTGCGCAGGTTCCTTAAAATGGACGGAATACGAAAAATCACAGAATCCTGATACTCCCGACGAAGCATCCAGCTGGGGAGAAATCATCGGGGACAAGGGAGAAGGTACTTTCAAGAAAGAAGAAGACCCATTCAATCCTGACAATTGGTAAGGCAAGCACCTGCCAAAATATTCTTCAAAAGAATAAGAACTGCAGAAGTTTAGCGCACAAGAAACGTAATCATCACATAAGAACTCGCAAGATTCAGAAGTATCTTGCGAGTTTTTATATATGCCCGAATCAATATTTGGCAACAGACCGTTTCTCGACTATAAATTGATTTGCGCCTGCTGCAAATCTACCGCCTTGGCTGTCAAAACGCCCTTTCCTTTCAAGACAACGAGACACTTGCCAAAGAATGCCTTGCGATGAGGATCGGTAAAACGTTCTAATGAAGTCTGGCAACCATTGTCGGTTCCCAATATCTTAGCTTCAGAAGAGAAGAATATCTGGTTGTCGGCATTCGGACAGAGGTTGCCATCCTTGTCTACCACCTCCACCTCTACGAAGGTAGTAGGTTCGGCTGAGCCAAATGCCAAGGTGCCTTGATAGGACTTCTTCAGTACAATGTGGTGAGGAGCACCAGCCGTACGGATGGTCTGCTCGCCTACCCGCTTTCCGTTCTTACGTGCCACCACCTTCACTTCGCCAGGCTCGAAGGTTACCCGCCACATCACATGATACTCGGTAGAATGCTGATAGGAAGCCCCTTCATTGGCTGCTCCATATACTTTCTTGCTACGGATGCCCTGGCTCTTGCCGTTGACAAACAACTCCACCTCGTCAGCATGGTTGTAGTAACACCACATATCAATGGTCTGACCCTGAATCCAGTTCCAATGAGGGAAAAGGTGCAACACGTCCTTGTTCGTCCACTCACTCTGGTACATATAATAGCTGTCCTTTGGAAAACCAGCAAGGTCTATCACACCAAAGTAACTACTGCGGGCAGGATAAGAATAAGGTGTAGGCTCACCGATATAGTCAAAACCTGTCCAAATAAACTGCCCTCCCACAAAATCGTTGTGCTTTACTACATCCCACGTCTCTTCGTGGGTACTGCTCCAGGAAGCATGCATATTATCATAAGACGAACACATATACGACGGATCGGTATAAGGCAACCACCACTTCTTGGGTGCCTTGATGATACTGTCACTTGGCATCTTGTAGAAGCCTCTTGTAGCCAATGCCGAAACGCTCTCGGAAAAGATGAAAGGTTTGCCTGGGAAATTCCGTGGCACATCCTTTACCCATTGATGATGGTAATTAAAGCCTATCACATCAATAGCTCCGCTCTTGAACAGATGGTTCTTGGGATCTGGTTCATTGCATCCCGCCGTGATGGGACGCGTGTTCCATGGATCGCAGGTCTTTACTATCTCTGCCAAATGCCGAGCAAGGAGAGAGTTGATGCTCAACTCTCCATCTTTTGCCAAGGAGGAAGCATCACGACCTGCATTGAGGATAAGGTTGGCCTGCTCCAAACTGAGCGTATCGGCAGCCGCATCCGACCATTGTTCGAGCACCTCGTTTCCTATGCTCCACATAAAGACACAAGGATGATTGCGGTCGCGCTTCACCAAATCGGAAAGGTCGCGCTGGTGCCACTCATCGAAGAAACGGGCATAATCGTTCTGTGATTTCTTGCGTCTCCACATGTCGAAGCTCTCGTCCATGACGAGAAAGCCCATGGAATCGCACATATTGAGCAGTTCGGGAGCTGGTGGATTATGACTACATCTGATGGCATTGACACCCATACTGCGAAGTATTGTCAGCTTGCGATGCAAGGCATCCTCATTGAGTGCCGCACCCAAACAACCAAAATCATGATGCTCGCAAACGCCATTGAGCTTCATTGACTTACCATTCAACGAAAATCCTTTCTTCGCATCAAACCGAGCGTCTCGGAACGCCGTGGTCGTCATCTCCGTATCGACCACTTTATTGCCGACTATCAGTTCGCTCTTTACCCTGTAGAGATATCCATTTCCGATATCCCATAACCGAGGATTCAAGACCTTCAGAGTCTGTTCCCTACCACTGCCTGTCTGGGTCGCCACCACCTTGCCACTGGCATCATAAACGGTATGACGGAACTTGGGACTTACCTTCGAGGTTTTGGCATGCCGTTTCGTTCCTGCTGCAGAGATGGGTTCGCAGTTCTCCCAATCTATACGAATTCTTACCGTGCCATCGGGAGAAGAAGAGACATACTGTCCCCATTGCGAGATACGCACAGGGTGAGTCTTGGTGAGCCATACATGGCGGTAGATGCCACAACCAGAATACCACCGACTGTTGGGTTGGTCACCGTTGTTCACACGCACAGCTATGACATTATCTCCCTTCTTGTTGATATAAGGTGTAATGTCGTATTCAAAAGAACTATATCCATAAGGACGAGTACCCAACAGATGGCCATTGACATACACGGTGGAATTCATATAGACTCCATCGAAGCCTATGAAATAACGCTCGTACTTGTCCTTGGTGTCTATGGCAAAATGCTTACGATACCAACCTATGCCACCCGGCAAGGCTCCGCCACTGGCTCCCGAAGGATTGGAAGGAAGGAAATCTCCCTCTATAGCCCAGTCGTGAGGTAAGTCGAGTTTACGCCATCCCCTATCGGTATAATCCACACGTTCCATGCCAGCACTGTCTGCCAACGCAAAAAGCCAACCTTTGTCAAAGAGTTGGCGTTCGCGGGCACTCATACTCTGAGTGCCCAACAATATAAACACGATTGCTAAAAGTTTTCTCATACTTTATCGCTTGTTTTTAGAGATTCACGATATCCATATCGCCTGCTTGTTACTTCAGAGCAACAACCATCTGCTTGCCTGCATATTTCACCATCTTTCCCTTAGGAGCCTTGGCGAGTTCGATGCCCTGCTCATGGGTTGTTCCTACAAGCACAACATTGAAGCGACGCTTCTGCAACATCCCATCAAAGCTGCCCTTGCGTGCTCCGAAAGTCATGGTTTTCCGAGCATCATCGTACTTGATGTCGATGGTAGCAAACTTACCTTTCTCGTAGTTATAGTTTGTACCTTCATCTTCATAAAGGGTAAACTCACCATCCTTGCCTGCATAAACATATAGGTCGATCAGTTCGGCCTTCTTCTGGTCACTCCACTCCATTTCTGGACCAATGGGGAGAATGGCTCCCTCAGGCAAGAAGACTGGTATCTTCTCGTATGGAGCATCGGCAACGATGGTCTGTCCACCAACATAGTACTTGCCTGTATAGAAATCGTACCATCCCGTTTGCTTTGGCAGGTATACGTTGCGAGAATACTTCTGGTATTCGCCTACAGGACAAGCCATGAGGGCTGGGCCAAACATCCATTGATCTTTGATATCGAGCACCTTGTCATCACCATTGAAGTCCATCACCAGCCCTCTCATCATGGTATAGTCCTTGAGATGAACCATACCCGCCATGCTATAGAGATAAGGCATCAAGCGATAACGCAGTTTGTCATAATACACGATGGCCTTGTAAGCCTTGTGTTCGGCAGGAGCTATATTCCACACCTCGCGCAATGGCCATTGCCCGTGAGCACGATAAAGAGGAACAAAGCATCCAAACTCATTCCAACGAGCCTGCAACTCACGCCACTCCCTTAAGTCGGCATTCTCCACACCGGTCTTGTCAAACTCTTGCTGTGCCGCCACATAACGATTCTCCACACAGAATCCGCCCTGGTCCATTCCCCAAAAAGGCAGACCTGCCATAGAGTAGTTCAAACCTGCCGTCATCTGCGCCCGCATATCTTCCCAACGAGTAGCGATATCTCCCGACCATGTGGCAGTACTGTAACGCTGTTCTCCTGCAAAGCCCGAACGGGTAAGAAGGAAGACACGTTGGTTCGGGTTGACCGAACGCTGCCCGTTATAGATAGCGTCAGCATTTACTATACTGTAAGCGTTGAAATATTCAGTAGAGGTTCCGAGAGCTGTAGGTCCAGAAAGAGCCTTACGATACCACATAGGTGTGCAGTCTCGCACATTAGGCTCAGAAGCATCCATCCACCAGGCATCGACTCCAAACTTATACTTGCTATACAAGTTCTCATCCATCTGTCGCCAGAACATCTTGCGTGCACCTGCATCGTAAGCATCATAGAAGGATCCACGGAATCCCAACCAGTCGTGAATGTCATCCTTAATAGCCTGATGGTACATCCATCCCTTGCTGTCGAGTTCCTTGTAATTCTTCACAGTGTCATAGAACTTAGGCCATACAGAAATCATAAATCTTCCGTTCATGGCATGCACACTGTCGAGCATGGCTTGAGGATTGGGGTAACGAGAGCTCTCAAACTCGTGGCTGCCCCATGAGTCGAGTTTCCAATAGTTCCAGTCTTGCACGATATTGTCTACAGGAATATGCAAGTCGCGGAACTTCTTCATTGTGCTCTCAATATCTTCGCTGCTCTTATAGCGTTCACGGCTCTGCCAGAAACCAAGCACCCACTTGGGATAAACAGGAGCTTTGCCTGTAAGGGTACGATAACCACTGATGACTTCATCGAGGTTGTTTCCTGCCACAAAATAATAGTCCATGTCTGGAGACATCTCGCTCCAGATGCTCAGCTGATTCTTTTCTGCCTCTGAACGAGGAGCTGCCACACGCAAGCCACAATAAGACACGTCACCATCGGGCTGCCACTCGATGCGGATAGGAGTCTTCACTCCCTTCTCTATAAGGGTCTCGAACTTGAAGGAGTTTGGATTCCATGCCGTACGCCAACGCTCCGGTACCACCAGCTTATCATTGATATACACCTTCATGTAACCCGCATAATAGAGGATAAACTGGTAGGAACTTTTCTCTGGAGCCTCAACGTATCCTTCGTAAACTACCTTGGAGCCATTAAGCGCAAAACCCTTTGGCAGATTTTGAATTCCCCCCTTGTCGGTCTTGTTGCACAACTCCGAAGTCTCGGGCATGGCATACTCAAAATAGATGCTGTCCTCGCCACGTACAATCTTCTTGCCATTCTTGTCGACATAAGTACCAGTGAGTTGGCCTTCCTTGCCTTCCTTGTCAAAAAGGCGGAAAGCATGGTTCAACTGCAAATAGTCATCGGGGTTACCCCAACGGCAATAGGAATAAGAATCCCAAAGAATACCATAATTCTTATTGGAAACAACAAAAGGCACACTCACCTTCGTGTTATATTGGAAGAGGTCTTCATTTTTTCCCTTCATGTTAAGCTCCTCGCTCTGGTGCTGACCGAGCCCATAAAAAGCCTCATTGTCTGGACTGTCGAAGAGAGCACGCCAAGACCACCCATGCTTCTGCGCTTCGGGCACCTTTGCCAAATCCACGCCAATCTCACGGTCGGGCACTGTGAAAGGCTTGAAAGTCTTTCCTCCCTGCGTCACCTCGCTGAGCAACACACGGCCGTCGAGGTCATAGAAACAGATACGCCCTGTCGACTCATTGAGCACAGTTCGCATGGCAGCAGTGGTAACCACAAGGTTGTCACCCTGCTCTTCCACCTGGAAAGAAGGCTGACCTGTCTGAGGTACTATGATCAGGCTCGTCTTATTGCGAAAAGCCTGCTCTGCCGTAGCCTGCACACGAATAATCTTATCATTGACCACTTGCAGACGAACCTGGTTAGGGCCGAAGTCCTGGTGCTGTTTCAACTGAACAGTAATAAAATTACCATTCTTAACGAATCCTGCCGCCGAAACCACCATGGTTTCCATAAGCAGCACTACTGAAATAAAAAGAGTTTTAGTTAGTCTCATACTTAACAGATTTATTTTTGCTGCAAAGATAATCATTATAAGGCTAATAAATGCTGCTCATTTGTTTACAAAGAATGTATAAAATGTTAAATATTCAACTTCTTATGCGCCAAAAGTCATTTTATAGCTCTTGGCACAATAAAAGTCGCACAACAAATCCTCATTGTTCTGACAGCTTCTTCTTGTATTGAGAAGGTGTCATGCCATAGGTTTCCTGGAAATATTTTGAGAAATAGCGAGGATTGTTAAATCCTACCCTGTATGCTATTTCGCTGACATTGAATTCGCCTTCGTGCATCAGTTCCTCGGCACGTTTGATACGTTTTGCACGCATATATTCAGAAGGCGTGGTTCCAGTAAGGGCAAGCATGCGCTTATATAATTGCACGCGCGAGATGAGCAGATGGGTACTCATCGATTCTACAGAAGTATCTGGGTCACCCATGTTCTCTTGAATATAATTGTCCACCGAATGCAGGAACTTCCTGTCGACTTCCGACATTTTGAACTCTTCTGTCCGTTCTGTGTCCATGCATTCCTCGATCTGCGAAGAGAATGCAGGATTGAGTGCAGGAGCAGCCACCTCACCTGCGGCATGTGCCCACTTGAGAAAGTTGGCTATACGCAACTTAAGTAAATCGACATCGAAAGGTTTGGTAATATATGCATCGGCACCATTTTCATAACCTTCCTTACGATGTTCATCTGCCAACCGAGCAGTAAGCATAACAAACGGAACTGAGCGAAGACGCGCATCGCTCTTGACAAGACGACAAAGCTCGTTGCCATCCATCACAGGCATCATCACATCGCTGAGAATCACATCCGGAGTCTGCTTCATCATCTTATCCCAGGCATCCCGGCCATTTACAGCCTCTTCCACACGATAAGTGTCAGACAACATCTCGTGCATAAACTCACGGAAGTCATCACTGTCATCAACCAACATGACCAAAGGCTTTTCTTCTTTCATTCCATCGGAAGAGACAAGTTTACCGCTATCCGCAACTGGGGCACCAGTGCTTGCGGGAACAGAAGAAAGACGTTCTTCCGTAGGCAAAGACTTGGACAGAACAGACACTTCACCATGACGGATAGGAATATCAACCACAAACATAGAACCTCCACCAGGATTGTCCTCCACATGCACATCACCCCCATGCAATTTGGCAAACTGCATCACGAGATTCAGGCCAATGCCGCTGCCACCATAAGGCTGCATCTCGGCACCATTCACCTGATAGAATCTTTCGAATACATGTTTTTTATCGGCATCGCTAAGTCCCCTGCCAGTATCTGCCACTGTCAACCGAAGCATATCTGTGGCGAGATTTCTGTCGTCCTCCTTAGAAAGAATAGTGAGTTCTACCGATATGCGTCCACCATCAGGAGTGAACTTATAGGCATTGCTCAACAAGTTGTTCATGATCTTTCCCACCTTGTCGACATCAAAGTCCATGATCAGCTTAGGCACAGAAGAGTGGAACTCCAAATGAGTGTTGTTGTTCACCAACTGCTGAAAGGTGTGGCAGATATTCTGTACGAAAGAAACAATGTCCACTTTCGACAAAGATAGTTTTCCTTGTTTCAGTTCCATCTTGCGGAAGTCGAGAATCTGATTGACCAGCCCAAGCAGCCGCATGGCGTTGCGATGGATAAGTTCCAGTTTATGGCGTTTTCCCTCATCACCCTCGTTCTTTATGAGCGCATTGAGAGGCGAGATTACAAGTGTAAGCGGTGTGCGCAACTCATGACTCACATTGGTGAAGAAGTTGAGCTTCAATTCGTTCAGTTCCTCTGTCTTTCGGATGTCCTCCTCCATTTTCTGTCGTTTGTACTTGGCACGTTGTTTGTTGATCATACGCCTGCGATAAGAGAAAAAGATAGCCATAACAAGGAATACATAGACCAAAATTGCCACATTGGAAAGATAGAATGGCGGATGCACATGTATTTTCATTTCGCTGATTTCCTCGCTTTCGGAGCCATCAGCATTGACCACTTTTACCTGAAGGGTATAATTGCCTGGCGATAGATTGGTAAAGGTTACAGACGGACGCCCCTCTGGTGTAAGAATCCATTTGTCGGAAACACCAGCCATGCGATAGAGGAAACGGCTTCGTGAAGGAACAGAAACCTCGCTGGAAGCCAGCTGTATGGTAAAGGCATTGTCCTTGACGCCAAGGTCGAGCTCACGACAGAAGTCGAGCGACTTCTCCAATACGACACGTCCCTCGTACTCTTCGCCCGCCACAAGAGGATGATCAAAAAGCACCAAACCGCTGAAGAGGACACTTGCACTCTTCGCTGTCTTATTTGCCGCCTGCACAGGGATGATATTGATGCCATCCTGTCCGCCCACAGCAATGGAACCATCTGCCAAAAGACAGGAAGAACGATAATTGAACTGTCCGTCCTGCAAGCCATCGAGCGAATTATAACTGGACAGATTCAATTTCCAACGGCCATTTTCTTCCTTGGATAATCTGACGCGGGTAATCAAGAATTCAGAAACGAGCCAAATGGCATGGTTCTTGTCTTCCTCTATCGAGCATCCCACCGAGCCTTGCGTTCCATTCATTTCGTTGACCGAAAGCAGCTGGTCGTTTATCGTATCATACATGATGATACCTGCCGGCGAAGCCATCCAGATGATGCCCCGACTATCCATCATGGCATAATTAGTGGAAGGACTGGGAAAAAGAGTACCCGCGCGTGTTCCTTTTATATTACGCATAGCATGAGTACGGGTATTGAAGATGGTAAGATTCTGGGAATGCCCTATAAGCACATCATCGCCCTTCAGTCTGAAGAAAGACCCCATGTAGTTGGATGGCAGTTTGCTGTTGCCAGTATCATAGGTAACCATTTGGTCCGTCTTCGTGTCCATTACTTGAAAACCGCCTCCCAAAGTCCCTATCATCAATCTATGCTGAGCATCTTCCGCCATACACCAGACACTATTGTTGACCAAATCGCTTGTACCCACCTGATAGGCTTTCCACTGTCCGTCACGATATCTTGCCATCCCCCCGTTAAAGGTTCCGAAGTACATGGTTCCATCACTCATGGTCACGCTACTCACCACTATCTCCGATTTAAGTCCAGTCGTGCTTCCTGTATATCGCACAGTTTGGCCTGTCACAGGATTATAACTCAATATGCCTGCATCGTTGGTTCCACACCACAAATTGCCCTTGGCATCCTGCGTGATGGTACACACATCGCCTAAGGGAATGGTCGTAAATCGGGTAAACGACGGCGAGAAATAAGCCACACCATTCTTATAAGAGCCCAGCCAAACTGCATCATCTTTGTCGACAAAGATACGTTGCAGAGAGTTGTCGGGCAGGGAGTTCTGCTCATAATCATCCTTGAGATACTGTCGGCATGTCTTGTGGCGATAATCGACAACCACCAATCCATCATGGTCGGTAGCCATCCAGAGCCTACCATCAGATGTACTTGCCATGTCGCGTATCAGGAACGAGGAAGGCACCTTCCCTGAAATGCCTTGCGATTTAAGAAACTCGCCCACTCCACAAATCCATTTCTTTAGATTCATCGAATAGATATAGGTTCTGCCTTCCATCAAAGCCCAATAATTATTGCGGCTATCGATGAATGTATATAAACCATCCTCCTTGTCCTTCTTATAGGAAGTCAGGGCTGTATTGGTCCAAAGTATGCGATGGCGCTTGCCGTCTATACGGCTGATGGAGCCATTGCCAAAAGAGACTACTACAGTTCCTTGGTGATCGGAAAAATCAGAAATCCAGTCGCAGTTCAAGGTGTTGGCGCCGGTTGGCTGACCTTTCTTGGGATAAGGGAATAGGTAGGGCCTCAAAGTCTTGGCATCTACAAAATAGCATCCCTTACCATAGATTGTTATCCACAGGTTCTTTTGCTTATCGATAAACACCTTATCTATTCCACCCGAGATGCCGACTTGCTTTTCAAGCCATCTCTCTGGTTTGCGGTCAAATCGTTCTTGCTCATACTGATAAATACAGTAACCCATATCCGTATGAATCCACAAGTTGCCCTTGATATCCTGCTGAATACCATCCACCGAGTTATTGGGAAGCGAGGCAGAACTGGTATTATTGTTCAGAAACATCTTGACACGGAATCCGTCATAGCGGGCGAGTCCTGCCTGCGTCCCGAACCATACGTATCCCTTACTATCCTTGAGGATAGCATTAATATGACTATTGCTCAATCCGTCACGGTTGGTGAGACGACTGAACTCTATGTCTCCTTCCGAAGCCCTTGCCATCGAAGATAGCATACATGGAACAAGGACATAAAACAATTGAATCAGTAGCGTCTTGAATATCGTTTTTGTTTTATGCGTCATGATTATCAGGTTTTAGTGTAGTTTCTTTTAGGTTCATTCGGTAGCGGGTGTCCTATTGTTTCTCCGAGCTTTCTCGTATCTTGAGAATCATTGGGACAACCTCCTTATATATTTTATTATCTCCATTGATGTTTCTCATGAGCAGTTCGCAAGCCTTTGTACCCTGCTCGTGCGCCTTGTCCATAATGGCAGAGAGCCGTGGCGTGACAAAAGCCGCCGCATCACCATCGGTAAACCCTATAATTGCCACATCTTCAGGAATTCGAAGTCCTTTGGCCTTGATGGCATCAAAGGCCGCATAGGTGATGATGTCATTGAAGGCAAGAATGGCATCTGGCGGATTAGAACCTTCGAGCAATCGAAGTGTATTATTGCGAGCCACGTCGAAGTCTATCTTGTCGCACACCACAAGGTCTCGGTCTATCGCTATGTGGTTTTCACGCAACGCCTCCAAATAGCCATGCTTACGCCGGCGTACCATGTCGAGATTGTTTGGTCCACCGATGAAGGCTATTCTCTTAGAGCCAGTCTCTATCATGTGCCGAGTGGCTTCCTGTGCGGCAGCATCTCCATTCGCCACCACCTGCGAGAACTTGTTGGCAAGGCAACAACGTGCAAAGAACACAAGCGGAACACCCATATCATAGAGCTGTTCGAAGTGAGAATAATCTACGGTATCTTGAGCCAAACAGGCTATGATGCCTTCTACATGCATATTGAGAAAGTTGTCGAGAGCCCGCTCTTCACGAGTATGATCCTCGTGACTGTTGGCACTGATAACCGAGTAGCCCAGTCGCGAGGCATAATCCTCTATACCATCGAGCACAGCTGCATAGTAATGGGTTACCAAGTTGGGAACAATGACTCCAATAACCCTTGGTGCTTCCTTACGCAAACTCTGCGCAAAGGGATTGGGACGGTAGTTCAGTTGCTTGGCAAGCTCTTTCACTTTTCGTGTCATCTCCTCTCCCACCTCGTGACTGTTTCGCAATGCTCTCGATACAGTAGCTATGCTCACACCCAGATGGTCGGCGAGGTCTTTAAGTGATGTTCTGCGTTGCTTCATATCGTGGTAAATAAAAGTTATATGGTGCCTATATTGTGATCCAACAAGCACCTTACTCCTTTTTTGTTATGTTTTTGTACATAAATAATGCAAACGAGTGCAATGAAAACTTGCTTTCAAATTGCCGAGTGCAGCTTTCTTTTGCAAAGATACATCATTTTTTCGTGAATCGAAAACGTTTACGTGCATTTTTTTCCGAAAAACATATTAAGGTTTCGTTTTTTCTTGTAACTTTGCAACCTGAAAAGTAATGAATAGTTGATAATAAGTTAGTTAGAAAATTGGAGCTTAGTTATGTCGTGAGACATCTCTAAGCTTTTTTATGTCCTTGCCTAAAGGCACTGCCCCTGTGGTGCCGAAATACCACGCAACTTGCGCAGAGTGTGGAAGTTCAATACATTATATACTTGCGCTATCAACCTTAAATCCCAAAGAATTGATCGCTTAATACCACAGAAATCTCACTCTTATACGATAGAAATTATCTCTTTATGCTGCAAAATGTCCGTTCCGTGACACGGAACGGACATTCCAAGTCACGGAACGGACAATCTGCAACAAGAGCAGAACAAATAAACTGTGGTTTAACGATTTTTGTTGACCAAACTAAAAGCAATTTGATGGTTGGCCGCTCTTAGATGAAAAAGCGCAAGTGCTTTCATTATTGAGCAATGAAAACACTTGCGCTTGCCAGAGTTAAATATAATATTCCGCCGAGTCGACAAGACCTGCTCTCAAAGCATATTTGGTAGCCTCGTGAGCATTGTTCACATCGAGTTTTCTAAAGATATTCTTGCGATGGGTGTTGACTGTATGAAAACTCGAGAAACGCTTCTCGGCTATTTCTTTGGTAGTCATGCCGAGGGCTATGTCCTTCAGAATCTCGGTCTCGGTCTTGGTGAGTTTCACCTTTTCCTCCGTCTTCGTTGGCGGAGGAGCGAGAAGGACCTCTGTCATGTGCTGGCAGATGAATCGATTGCCCCGCACACAATACTGGATAGCAGCCTTGATTTCCGGAAGCTGACTTTCTTTGGTCAAGATACTGAACTGCGTGCTACTTGCTATGAGCACGCGTACAAAGTCTACGCTCAAGTCTTCGCTGAAGAGCAACCAACGGGTGCGAGAGAACCTTTGGTGCAGGATGAGCAGTTCGTCAGCATCATTGATGTCGAAGAGCGTATAATCGAGCACCACCACCGCATCATCGTCGTCCTTTAAGGCAAGCACCATCTCTGCCTTGTCTTCCACATATTTCCATTCCATCCCAGGTGCACCTTCCCTACCGCTGGCATTCATGTTCCCAATGATATGAACCAGCCCCATACGGGTTATGTCCTGTCTGTCTGCCAATAGTATTCTCATAATGCGCGCTTTGTTTTATGTTGTTCTTTCTTGCCCATTCTCTCACATTTTTCCTCTTAGAAAGTCATATCGAACCCTAAGCGAATACCCCACTTGCTGATATCCTCGTTATGAAGATAGGAAAGTCGTCGCACGTACTCTACAGAAAAGAACTTAAAGATATTGTGTACACCAGCCACACATTCCCAGTAGGGTGTATTTCCCATCACGTGCGACTTGGAAGGGAACTTAAACAGCTTCGAATCCCCTTGGTTCTTCTCTATGTACGGATTGTTCTTGTCGGTGAGGTCTCCCCACACGCCCTTGACGGCAAAGTATTCACGCCACTTCAACTTCTTGATGAGCGGAATGCGGTTGAGCAACTTGCCGTTCATGTCCCACGACAGGGAGGCAAACACCTGACGGTCGTTAAGGAACTCCCAATCTCTCATCAAGCTCACACTCGACTCAAGCTCGAAGTACGAGAGGTTGATAGGCGGCAGGATGAGCATAGGGAATGGCACCTTGTTCCACTGAGCCTGTCCCACGGCATGGAAATCGAGATAACCAAAACTTCCAAGCCACTGTCGTTTATAGATGCTCACTTTGGTGATGTTGCTATGATACTGACCTCCCATAAAGCCTTTTAAGCCCATGGTATGCGAGATGCCTATCTCCGGACTGTCGAGGTTGATAGGCAGTCGCTGCTGCTTGGTGTTGACATAGGTGACTCCTGGATTGTAATTGATGCCGACATTAACGTCTGTCATCCTGATTTTCTTCACCTCATTTCCATCAAGTGCAAAGTAGTGCAGATTGCCAGCGGTACGGTTGCTTTGCCAGCGAATCCCCGCATCAAAACGCAACCCCCACTCTGTCTCGTAAGTAAAGGCAAGTCTTTGGCGATGATAAAGGAACATCTCGTCCTGTGTTGCCGCACGGAAAGTCATAAAAATATTGTCCTTGTTGTGCTCCAGATTGTCGTCGGAAGGCGACATGATATCACGAGACACCTCGAAGGTAACATTTCGCATCGGGAATTCGAAAGGGCTGTTTTTCTTCTTGTTGAGCGAATAGGTAAACACATGTCCCGTATACCAGTCGTTGCTCTTCGTACCATAGGCAGCGTAACCGTTCCAAAAGAAATGCGGGTTGAGCGAAGCCATGGTACGACCCGCCAGACGAAGACGTATGCCGTCGACATAGTTTTTCGACAGATAGGTATTGATAGGTCCAAAGTCGAACTTGCTTCTCTTTCCTCCCTGTCCGCTTCCTATCTCCACATAGTTCTCCATCAGAGCCTTCACACCTAAGATAATCCATTTGAACCCTTTAGAGTTCTCCATACGACGTATGAAACTGTCCATCGACGACTCACTCTTGGTAAGGTCAACCTGCCGATACTTGTTCCAGTAAGCCTCATCCCGGTTCATGGCATCTATGTCATGCCGCACTTTCGCCTTGCCCTTGAAAAGCACCTTGGGCAGTTCGTCAAAGGAATAGTCGGTAAGTCGGGTGTTACGCACCACAAGCAGGTCTTGCAGCAAGTTGTTAGCGTGTATCTCCGCCACCATGTCATCCTTGGTAAGCACCCATTCACCATTGTCCAACCGTGTGAACTCCTGCTCTATCTTCATATCCTTCACCCAGTTCACGTCGCTGTTGTGAGGCATATATAAGTTACATTTCTTTACATGCAGCGTACTGTCGGCTGTCACGTAAAGTTCGCCACGGAATCCAAAATCCTGCGAGTTGGCTGGTATAAACTGGAGATGATAACAAAGGTCGCGTTCCACATAGACCGTGTCCTCTATATAATAATGGTAAAAAGAAATGGCCGTCCTGCCTATCGGCGAGGGGAATGGATACTGCAACAGGCGCACATAGTCATCGTAAATATCCACATCTGTAAAGACATCTTTCATAGTGGTGCTCAGGATTTCACCAGTCTGCATCACCTGTCCGATGCCATTGCTCTGCTGCCCTTTGATGATATCTTTCTCGCTCTTGGGGTCTTTACGATAAATATGCTGTGACACTGTTTCGTCAACACTAACCGGAAGAGTGAGCTTACCGTTATAGGGCGATTTCTCTACCTGGTCGAGCAGATACTGTCGTTTACTGAAGAACTTGCCCTCAAGCTGTTCCTTCGAAAGGTCGTTCAGTGCAAGAGTTATCTTTTGGTACTTGTCGTATCGATAATAAGGATGGTTTGCCAGGTCTGTTTTCTTCTTGGCTGCAATAATGCGACGCATCAACTCCACAGCAGGATTATCCTTGCGCTTGTACTTGCCTCGCTTCGACTTCACCACCACCTCGTTGAGCTTACGGCTGTCATCCTTTAGCTTTACCTCCAGGAAGCTGGTACTGGCCTCCACCTTCACCGTCTGCGTCTTGTAGCTCAAGGCACTCACGGTAAGCATCCAACCCTCGTGTTTTTCTATGGAGAAACGACCTTCCCCATCACTCGACACTGCTATCCTATGTCCTCGATACTGCACACTGGCATAGGGCACAGCAAATCCGTCTGTGTCAATAACGCGACCTGTTATTTTCTGTTGAGCCATCATCTGCTGCGACAAGGCGACCAGCAACACGACCAGCATACATATGCGAAGTTTTATCTTCATTTCCTAAATACCTTTTTTATTTTATAACTCTTCTCTTTCTTTAACCCTTTTATCTTCATCGGCGGACATACTTCCTCCTCAACATATTTTGGCTGCAAAGTTATAAATATTATCCGAAACGAGCGGAAAACTTTTTGATTAATTTAGTTTTTTACCTTGTTTTTGGTATATTTGTAGAATATTGGGAAAAACTATTTGGCTATTTGAGGTTTTTAGCGTAATTTTGCAAACTGAACCCACATTTGTTTAATTATCATTAATTATAATGTAAAAACAAAAGAAACAGAACAAAGAAAAGAACTGAAAACAAAATATGAACGATAAAGGCAATCTAACAGACAAGCGTCCACCCCTGCTCCCCGCCATCATAGGAACCGGCTTAGGCTGCGGTTTCTGGCCTTGTGGACCAGGAACAGCAGGCTCGGTGTTGGGCACGCTGATATGGGCATTGATAGCCGTATTGGCAAATTTGGACGGAACAACCCTTCAGGCGACCATGTTGCTGTTAGCAGTGGCGTTTACCCTGTTGGGCACATGGGCCACAGCACAGCTCCAACCCTACTGGGGAGAAGACCCAAGCCGCGTGGTTATCGACGAGATCGTGGGAGTCTGGATTCCCCTATCGCTCATCATACCTTTCGAAGAGGCTGGCCACAAAGCCGACTCACTGTGGTGGGCAGTAGTGGCCTTGGCACTTTTCCGCTTCTTCGACATGGTGAAACCTCTTGGCATCAAGCACCTCGACCGCATGAAAGGAGCTTTCTATGTGATGGCCGACGACATCCTCGGAGGAGTCTATGCGGCAATCACTATGGTCATCATCAAAATAGCGCTGGCATGGGTAAGGTAAAGCATGAATTATATACATTCGGGAAGGCAGAGGTAACGGCCACGATGGGTTCTGCGGTAGACTTCGGTTTGGCATTCCTGCTATCCGACATCGTAGGACTCTATTATGGCTTGGCAAACGCTTTGGGTGTGATGGCAGGCGGCGTAACCAACTGCTGTCTGAATTATCGTTACGTTTTCGGAGACTCCCATCGCAAGAAAAGAAGTGTGGCATGGCGATATTTCATCGTGTGGGCCATCAGTTGGTTGCTCAATTCGGGAGGCACCATTGCCCTCACCGAGTTCATCAACAGCCACGAACGCATCGATGTACACTATCTCATCCCAAAAAGCGTGGTGAGCATCCTTGTGGCTGTAATGGTCAACTATCCAGCACAGCGCAAGTTTGTATTCACCCCAGACAGATAGGAGGCTGCCGAGGAATAACAAAATATTCAGAATCAACAACATTTCAAAAAAATATGAACTACAGAGATTTCTTACAGAAAGTCATCTATGTGATCATCAATCCTATCATCAAGGCGATGATCCATTTACACATCACCCCCAATATCGTTACCTTCATCGGTTTCATCGGCAATATTGTGGCGGCTGGGTTCTTCATCGAGGCTGCCCTCACCCAGAGCTTGGCACTCTTAGGATGGGGGGGTCTCATCATCCTTGCCGCCGGGCTCTTCGACATGATGGACGGTCGACTGGCACGAATGAGTGGAAAAAGCAGCCTCTTCGGAGCACTATGGGACTCGACACTCGACCGCTATAGCGAACTGATAAGTCTCTTCGGCATCTGCCTTTACTTCTTACGTATGCAAGACGAGATGAGCTTTTGGATGGGCATCATCACTTTTGCCGCCATGATAGGCTCGGTAATGGTGAGCTACGTACGTGCCCGTGCCGAGGGCCTGGACATCGAGTGCAAAGTAGGACTGATGCAACGTCCCGAACGAGTTGTGGTTACAGCCGTCACCGCTATGCTTACAGGCACCACAGGCGACATCTGCTGGATAGCCGGCGGAATGATCCTTATCGCTGTGCTTGCCAACATCACCGCATTCTGGCGCATAGCCCATTGTTACGTCGTGATGAATAAAAAGGGGAAGTAGAATGACAAGTCTGTATCTTATCGTTGTCTTCGCCCTGCTACTGGCATGGAAGAAGACCCACAAGTTTGCGCTTTATTTCCTGCCTTGGCTCATCTTTGCCGTAACATACGATTCCATGCGTTTCTACCCTAATTATATGGTAGGCGACATCGATGTGCGTGGGCTTTACGAGGCTGAGAAATCATTTTTCGGCATAGCTGCTCATACTCCTGCCGAACTGCAGGCTGTCGCCGACCATTCGCAGGTGATGACTCCAGGCGAATACTTCAGCGTGCACCATGCAACCGTACCCGACCTGCTGGCAGGATTCTTCTATCTCTGCTGGGTTCCCGTTCCTGTAGGCTTTGCTCTCTATCTGTTCTTCAAGAAAGAGTATCGCTGGTTTGTGCGTTTTTCATGGACTTTCCTTGTCGTCAACCTCATAGGTTTCGTGGGGTATTACATCCATCCAGCCTCGCCACCTTGGTACGTCATGGAATACGGCTTCACTCCCATCCTGGGCACGCCGGGCAATGTTGCAGGACTGGGACGCTTCGACGAGTTAGTGGACTATCCCGTCTTCCACTCCATCTATTGCCAGAATGCCAATGTCTTTGCCGCTGTTCCCAGTCTGCATGCAGCCTACATGCTCATAACAACCTACTATGCTGCCATGAGCCACCAACACAGACTTACTACTGCAGCCTTCGCCATCATCTGCATGGGTATCTGGTGGACAGCCGTCTACTCTGGGCACCACTACATCATCGACGTACTGCTGGGCATCACGACTGCGCTCTTCGGCATCCTGCTCATGGAGAAGGTGGTGTTCAAAAGATTTCTAAAGAGAAATAGATAAGAATTACATTAACAAGTCAATGGGTTTAAGAAGCAACTTTTTCAGGCAAGCAACTTTTTGAAACAACGACGGCGACGATGCTGCTCGCTCTCCAAATATTGCCACTGGCTTCTTACACCCGTGTTTTCCTCCATCTGTGGCATGGCCTCGGCCCATTTGAAACCATACTTGCGATACTGCTCTATGAGATGGGCGAAGATAATGGCATTGGCGCCCTTGGCACGATAGGCAGGCAACACACCGATAAGCAACAGGTCTACAGTATCGGTTTTGTGCCACTTGAGCACTTTCAGCAAATGCCACCATCCCCAAGGCAGAAGCTTGCCGTTCCGAGTCTTCTGCAAGGCTCTCGCAAACGAAGGGAAGGACACGCCAAAACCTACCAGCTTGCCGCCTAACTCTTCGAGTTCATCCTGCGAGGCTGCTTGCTTGCCAGCGGATGTCACACTGCGATCAACCACACCTACCACCAAATCGAGGTCTGCCATCTTGATGTACTGGTCGATCAACTGGTCGATCTGTTTCTCCGACAACTGCTGGAAGTCGTACAGATTGGCATAAGTCTCGTTCAGTATCTCGAAGATACAACGTCCCATCCCCTTCTTCACCAACTGTCTGCGGCTGAAGCGATAAGGATGCAGGTCGAATCTGTGTTCTATCATCTGTGCTGTCTTGGCAAACTTCTCGGGTGTCACCTCAGGCACCTTGATGCGATATTCCATCCAGTCGTTGTCTTTCTCGAAACCTCCAAAAGCCTCGATATGCCGAGGATAATAGGGATAGTTGTAGATGACATAGGCTGTGGAAAGGCGGTCGAACCCTTCGATAAGCATGCCCTCGCGATCCATATCGGTAAAGCCAAGTGGACCGACCATTTCTGTCATGCCATGCTCGCGGCCATATTGCTCCACCACATCCAATAGAGCACCCGACACCTCACGGTCATCGACAAAGTCAAACCACCCGAAGCGCACCTGCTTCTTTTGCCACTCCTCGTTGGCACGATGGTTGATGATGGCAGCCACTCGCCCCACCACTTTTCCGCCTTTCAAGGCCAGGTAATACTCTGCCTCGCAGAACTCAAAGGATGTGTTTCGCTCTTTCGACAAAGTGTTCTCCTCGTCGAATCTGATAAACGGAACCGCATATTTATTATCTTTATACAGGTCGCAGTAAAAACCAATAAATGCATCCATGTCTTGCCTGCAGCCCACCTTCTTGATTTCTACCTGATTGCCTTGTAGCGTTGTTTCTTTCATGCCGCAAAGTTACAAAGATATTTCAACATACACAAATTTTAGGTTTGAAAATGTATGCCCGGCAACAGGTATAGTCCTTGCGTCGCTCTAAGCGAAAAAGTGATTAAAAATGGAAAGCAAGGAATATTTCGAGAAAGTGATGCAAGACTACAACCAGAATCGCAAGGGACGTAGCTTGCGCAAGTATTGCAAAGATGAGGCGGTCGATTACGACTGGCTCATCCAGTATAAGAAAACTTATCCTTTACAGGAAAAGAAGCAAGACTAACCTCAGGATGCTTTTATGCCAAGGATTACCGCAAGATGGTTAGCCTTGATGCCTGCCAAGAAGAAATTCGGCATACTATCCAGGGAAGTTTCCTCAGAAATATTTGGTGGTTTCGTCGGAAAAAATGTAACTTTACATTATCGTGGTATAAGGAAGTTAGATAAACGTTTTTAGTAACAGTAAAAAAAATAAGTAAACACAAGCCTTGTTTCGTATATATTATAAGGTATGTACCGTTCATGCCATAAAAAGATCCTCATTAGAATAATAATATCAACACCTCAAAAGAATATGAACAACAAACTTACGTCCTTGCTCTTTTCGAGCTTAATTTTGACCATGCCGCTATCGCTCCACGCCCAATACCACTCACAGGTATGGAACCCTGACAATGGCAACGGCACTTATACCAACCCTGTACTCTACGCAGACTACAGCGACCCTGATGTCATAGCCGTAGGCGATGACTATTACCTCACGGCAAGTTCATTCAACTGCATCCCAGGGCTTCCCATTCTCCATTCCAAAGACTTGGTGAACTGGGAGATTATCGGTCATGCCCTGCAAGAGCAAGAACCCAAAGAGCTCTTCGATAAGCCTCAGCATGGCAAGGGAGTTTGGGCACCAGCCATCCGATACCATAACGGCGTGTTTTATATCTACTGGGGTGACCCAGACCATGGCATTTTCATGGTGAAGACCAAAGATCCACGAGGCAAATGGGAGAAACCTGTTTGTGTGCTTGCTGGAAAAGGTATGATAGATACTTGCCCCCTTTGGGACGAGGATGGCAGATGCTATCTTGTGAACGGATGGGCAGGAAGTCGAGCAGGTTTCAACTCCGTATTGACTGTACGCGAACTATCTGCAGATGGAACCAAAGTCATTGGAAAACCTCGCATCGTCTTCGATGGAGGGCAAAAGAATCATACTACGGAAGGTCCCAAATTCTATAAGCGTGACGGCTATTATTGGATCATGTGTCCCGCTGGCGGTGTGCAACATGGTTGGCAGCTCGCCATGCGAAGCAAGAACGTGTATGGTCCATACGAAGCGAAAGTAGTGATGGCACAAGGCAAGACCCATGTCAATGGACCTCATCAAGGTGCCTGGGTACATACCTCGCAAGGCGAGGACTGGTTTCTCCACTTCAACGACAAGAGCGCATACGGCAGAGTCATTTTACTACAACCCGTGAATTGGAAGACAGGATGGCCTGTGATGGGCAATGACAAGGACGGTGACGGCTGCGGCGAGCCATATCTTACCTATCGGATGCCAAAGTCCTCTTCAAAAACTAAGGTGAATCCACAGGAATCGGACGAGTTCAACAGCACCGAGCTCGGCTTGCAATGGCAATGGCACGCCAACTACAATCAACTTTGGGGCATGCCAACTAACAATGGCGGTTTGCGTCTCTACACTGCCGACCTTTCTCACAAAGACGACAAAGGCCAAGAGACTTCTTTCAAAAGCCTTTGGGAAGCAGGCAACCTCCTACTTCAAAAGACTCCCGCCAAGAATTTCAAGGCAACAGCCAAGATAAGGTTCGCCTCCAAGGAGGACGACCAATATGGCGGCATCGTCATGATGGGCATGAATTATCAAGCCTTGGTGGTTCGTCGTATGGGCGATGAGTTCTTGCTCCAACAGCTCTATTGCAAAGGAGCAGACACCGGTGGCATCGAGACCGAGAAAACACTCGCTACCTTCAAACCTACGGAAAAGGACACGATTCCTTACTCCCCAGCCATTTACCTCGACATCTATCTCCAGATGAAGGTAAAAGACGGCAAATGCCAATTTGCCTACAGTATGGACGGCAAGAAGTTCAAAGATGCAGGTGACCTATTCACCTTGCGTCAAGGCAAATGGATTGGAGCCAAGATGGGATTTGTATGCGAGCGCAAAAACACCAAGGGAAACCGAGGTTGGATTGACGCAGACTGGTTTAGGGTTACGAAATAGCCCTAAACTATATCCTATAAAAGCCCATAGAGCAAACGATAAAACACATTTACTATATATATGCTAATCTACAACCACATATAAAAAGGTGGGGCGAGAATACTCATTCAACAGAGTTTCTGTCCCACCCTTTGTTTGTGAAAATGAAGTTTTCGCAGATATTGACTATCAACTTAACTAACCTACATACTAAAACACAAACCTAATTATTAACCTAAACTTAAAATCTACTTCAGCAAAGCCTTTGCCCTCATCAGTGCCTCCAAGTAATAATAATCGGCATAGATAATACTTGCATCTATCTCGCTTCCTGCTGGATGATGTCCCGTACTGTGCATGAGGAAAGCGACATTTTTCTTGCCACTCTGGTACTTATCCGTACTGAGTTGAGCAAGCGACTGCAAGGCGAAATTCTTATATTCCTCACCTTTCTCGCCACCTACATATCGCTGTAGTTCGAGCAAGGCATCTGCCACCACACAGGCTGCACTGGCATCCTTCGGTGCACCGCCTTTCACGCCACGTGGGTCATCCATATCCCAAAGCGGAATGAGATCATCGCTCGTCTCCTTCAATCGCTTGATATAGATGTCGGTCACTTTCTGGGCAAAATCCAAGAACATCTTGTTCTTCGTATAGCGATACACCATCGTATAGCCATAGATAGCCCAACTCTGTCCTCGCGACCACATCGAGCTGTCGGCATAGCCTTGATGGGTCACTCCTTTGATGAGGTCACCGTTGATGGTATCATACACCGCCACATGGTAGCAACTGCCATCAGGACGGAAATGATTCTTCATCGTGGTCTTGGCGTGGGTCACAGCCAAGTCGTACAAGAGTTTGTTACCGCCATTCTTGGCAGCCCAAAACATCATGTCGAGATTCATCATATTGTCCATGATGGTATTGTGAGGCCAGTTGCGAGGTTTCACCTCTCTTGGCCAGCTCAATATCGTACCGACAATCGGATTGAAGAGCGTGGCGAGCGTATCGGCAGAAGCCAAGATGACATTCTTGTAATCCTGCGAATGGTTCACCTCATAGCCCTTACCATAGGAACAGAACATCAAGAAACCGATGTCGTGGTCGTAACAAGGGCGATAAGCTATGCTTCTAAGGGCATTCGTATAGCCTTCCGCCACCGTTCGAACGGCATTATCTCCCGAGTTCTGATAGTCCATCCAAAGGATGCCAGGCCAGAAGCCATCGCACCATTCCTCAGCCTTGGCTGGACGACAATTCCAACCCTTTTGCTTGTCACCTTTCAAGATGTTGCGAGGCTCCATCGCATAATCGTAGGAACCATCTTTTTGCTTCAACTCAGCCAAAGCTCTTTTTACCTGTTTGTGGCAATATGCCAACTGCTTGTCCACATCGAGCGTCTGGGCTGCAATGCTGCCCGACAGCAACAACGCAGACATCCCTAAAAGCATTTTTCTCATCATTATCAGCATTGTTTCTTTATTTACAATACGAACGGCATGTGACGATTACTTAATCCTGCCATAAAATAACATTCGCCCCACCCATCCTCCATCGACCTACAAAATACGTATTTCCATCGTTCCAATCGTATATTAGACAAAAAATATGGACAAAAAAAAGAGTATGAACGAACATAAAACGGAATAAGAACATGAAAAAGATTCGACTTGTACGGTTGAAAAAAGACCTGATATACTTCGGACCAGGAGTTCACGATTTCAAGGGCGACTCCATCCACCAAGAACGCCTCTTCGCACGAACCAGCGACGACTGCTCTACTGCACACTGAAAAACTATCATTGAGGCTGCAAGAACTGTGGAAGGCCCTACTTTCCAACAAAAGCACTACTTCTCTACCAAGCAACCCTATAAAAATAATGAATATCCGCAGTCATCCAAATTGCAAAATATCACGGTGTTAAAGAGGACTTCTTGCAACAATCTCTCGATTGATTCTGCCATACGTCAGTTTTAGATGATAGCAAATGTCCAACTCCGTCGGGCGTTCCACGACCGTCAGTCGCTTGGCTCACGGTCGTCAGCCAGTCGTCCCACGGTCGTGGGACGGTCAGCTCACGCCCGTGGAACGCCCTTCATATTCAAGTTTGACGCCCTTTAAGGATACACAATGTTAACCCACAAGGAAGCACAACTTTGCCCCGCAAGGAAGCGCATCTTCGTACCTTCACTATGATTGCTATCGACAAGAGTTATATGTTTGAATCACGATCTGTCACAAACTAAATTAGTCATCAGGAAATTCGATGCATTTCCTGCTATAATTTGGATGATTGCGGATATTCAATAAAAATATCCTTTCTGCACATCGCCGTCCGCCAGGAAAGAGCGATAAATACAGAAAGGATATTTTTATATGATAAGAAAAGACTTGGTCAATTACCACTCCTCGTCCCAGAGATTGGGGCTATGGTATTTGGAGTTGACCACTTGGCCTCCCTCTTCATCTGTATCAAACTTACCTCCTTCATTACTTACTGTCACGTTTGTCGAACCAGCAAGCAACATCGTTTCTTCAACTACGTTGTTAATGGTTGCAACAGGGGCTAAATATGTCTTTTTCATTTTAAGTTTAGTATTACGATTATTACTTGATTACAATTTTCTTACCATGGTGGATATAAATGCCACGAGGCAGATTGTTGGGATTCACCTGAATGCCTTGCATGTTATAGAAAGCATCATCATTCATGACCGTCGAGCCATTGACAACCAGAGAAATATCTGTTGTAGAACCATCAAAGGTCATGGAGAGTTTCTTGCCCTCGCTCGCTGGCTGAGCCACAGATAGGAATGCACGATAATATGTGGTCTTAACATCTTCTCCCATCTTCATGAAAGACGTGGCGGTAGCATCCAATCCATAACGGTTGCTATATGCCGTAGGAACCTCCTTGCAGAAAGAGCCCACAAACTTATTGCCCTCAGCATCTACAGCTTCTTTGTAACCAACAATATCACTCAAAACATTGGGAGTACTTGCGGCAGGAATCATGTAAAGCCCAGCTTCCTCTGCCTGAATCATCATAGGGGTACCAGCTGGTATTGTACCATCCGCTTTCTTGAAATTAACCGTTTCTTTGCCATAAGATGCAAAAGTATAAGCCGTGAGACCCAAAGAGAGCAAATCTTCTACATTAACATCGAAAGGAAGCACACAAGAGTTGTTGCCTTCCTTGAAGTTGCGAGTATAAGAATATCCCTTTTCGCTTTTGTTTCCATCTTGTGCGACATGAATATCCGCTGGTGCTACGCCGTCTTTGTAAGCGGTGTAGTTAGCATTAGGATAAGCCACATATTGGTTCATTGTTGGGAACAATTTATATTGATCCGCCGTCATCAGAATCTTGTCACTAAAGGTAAGGTCAGCAAAAGCATCTACCTTCAGCGGAGTGTTCTGGCTTGCATCAAGTTTCATATTACGCAAGTCCAACTTCACATAAGACGATGGCATATTTTGCAAGCAACGTCCTCTCAAATAGTTGTATCCTAATGTCGTCGTACCTTCCGCCGTATTAATTTTCACCGTATTGTTGTTGTCTCCGCTATAAGATTCCAATTCACAGAGCTGAGACTTCTTAAATCTCCAACTTTGAGTCGCCAAAGTTGGATATTCTGTCAAAATATCGCCTAATGTATAGAAACCTATATTATAAATTTCTATATCAGCATCATTGGGCAAAGCTGTAGATGGCTGTAGATAAAAAGAAGCTTCCGAAGACTCATACTGTGCATTCTCACACAAGAAATGAATCAGCCCATCCACAGCCGCCTTATCAGCATCATTTCCTCCACGTTTGTCCAATAGGTTGAAAACCGTCAACTTATGACCGTTCACATCTTTGTTGAAGCCCAAAAGCACACCCGTTTTGTTGACATACTTATTTGAGCCAACTGTCAAGTGATCAAGCTTCTTCGTCTTGTCGAAGGTTGTATTTGCCTCAATTACGACATAGGTCTGCCCATTGTTCATGGTCATGTCCTCTCCAGGCTTCAAGGTCACCTTCAACTCCTGGTTGCCCGTGCCATTAATCTTGACAACATTGCCATCAATGGTTGTAGTACCCTTACTAATCTCGATTTTGCTTTCATCCAAGCATTTCTCCAACCACTTTACGCCATCAGCATAAGAAGGCATGCCAAACAGTAGCAAGGAGGCTGCCACCATTCCTTTTAGTAAACTTTTCTTCATTTTCTTTGTCTTTAGTTATTAATTATGTGAAATTCTGCTATCAATACGGAAGCATTGATACCTTTACGTAAAACTCCCTCGCAAAAATCTCAAAAAGATTTTATGCGAGGGAGTTTCTAAATACAGCTTATCGATAAATTATATTATAACGCTATTCAAACATCATTTTAACGATAGAGCATCAAGGTGCTCCAGCCCAACTGGTCGAAGGCACCAGAATTGCTGCCATAACGGCTATCGCCAGGACCACACTCAGGGCGCATCTTGTCTGCCATCAGCTTCACATAGAGGAAACCAGAGGTCAAGCCCTTTACCTTGGCATAATGGTTATAGTAGATTTCCCAACCTGGACGAACGCTACCACGACCGCTGTCATCTGCCAAGACAGTATGAATGGCACTATGATTCTTGTCACGACATGTACAGTTGACACAATACTCTAATTTATTGAATGGCATGTTAGTAGCAGAAACGAGCCACTGGCCTTCCTTGTTGGCATTGTCCGTACCATTACGAAGGTTACTCAACGCCACATACTCACCCAATTTCAAGAGGGCATTGTCGTTGGCAGAGAAGAAATCCAGTTTTGCAACGTTTGCATCTGCATTGAGTTTGTTCTGCTCATAGAGCGAGTAAGCCATCTGAGCCAAGTTGGCTGTCACCATGGCCGACATCTGAGCGTGTCCTTGGTCGCGACCACTCTCTTGGTCTTGCGCCAACATCTCACCCGATCCTAATGGGTCGTTGAGCAAGTCGCCATTGATGAGATACTTGATACAGCCATTGCCCGGCCCTTTATAGAAATAGTTGACTACATAGTTGACCATGTCGCTGTTCTCCGTCAAGATGCCGATGGCCATGTAAGAACACATATTCACCAAGTCCCAGTTACTCCATTGGTGCTTAGCACACACATTGGCATCCTTATGCTCCAAGAAACCTTTGTTCTTCGGTGCAAACACATCGAGCATCCACTGCTTGAACTTCGCCACGTCGCCAGCATTCCATCCCTCGTAGGCGAGCATCAACTCCGCCGCACAGGCGAAGGTATAACCCTGCGCACCTGCCGCCAACACTTGGTTAGCATCGTTAGAAGTAATCTTCTTACACTTGTCAGCCCAAGCGTTCATGATTTCGATAGACTTCTTGGCGTATGCCTCATCACCAGATAGTTTCCAGATAAGGGCTGTCTGATAAGCCGCAGCGGCATCACGCATGGCGTATGTATAATTTTCCTTGTCTATTCCTGTGCCAGTAGGGTCGCCACGTACGATGAGTTCCTGTGGCTCTGGCTGGCGAGTCAAGGAAGAGTAAGGACTGCTCTTCAAAGCAGCAAAAGCCTGCGTTACCTCCGGGATGGTATTGCCGTCCAACTCAGCCTTGACACGAGCGAAGTCTTCAGCCGTGTACATGGCGCATGGATGATTGAATGTATACGTCACTGTGACATCAGGATCTGCAGGAGCCTCAGGCATGGTCAAATCTATTGATCCAAACTCATTCTCCCGACAAGAGGTTGGCAGCAGCATGAGTGCTGCCAAACCTGCTATGATAAAACTTTTCTTGTTCATGATAGTTGTATTTTTTATTCAAACTACGGATTTCATCGATTCGTTACTTAAACTATGAAGCTACAGATTACTTGATAACCTCGTAGGAGACTCCATCTACATTCTTCACATAGTTCTTCACCTCATCGATTGTCTTGAAACTCTGAATCCAATATACCTTATAATCAAAGCTATGATTAATGGTCTTGATGTCTGCATACTTCAGCTGGAAGATGGTAAAGCTGATAGACTCATTGGTTGGCGCCAAGCCGCCAGTACCAAACTTCACGGTACTTAAGTCATAGATGAACACACGGCTGCCATCAGCACACTTCAATTCATTGCTCCACTTGTTGTTTCCACCGCCGAGAGCCTTATAGTCCTTACCACTCTCGCTCTTACCAACGGTGTCGAAGTTGAAGTTACGGCTGCTTACACCTAAGCCCAGGTCTTTTGCATCCTCTATCTTCACGGCAAGGACAGGATAGTTGCCTGCGTGGAGAGTGACAGGAAGGTCATACCACTTGAGGTCGGCACGCTGGGTGGTTGCGTTGCTGGCTGCTGTTGTGATGGTCAGATAGCCATCATGCCATTCTTGCTTAACAGAGGCAGATGCCTTGTAGAAGCTGAAATGATTAGCGTTGTGGTAAGTCTCACGTATCAAACCAGCAGGTATGTTCAAGTCGATGCTGCTGCTCTTTCCATTAGGAGTAGTCGCCGTAATCGTCACGGCACCGAAGCCCTTGAAGGTTACGACACCTGCATCTACGGTAGCCACGCTCTCGTCGGAAGATGACCAAGTAATCTTGGAAGTCGTACACTCTGCAGGAACTGTCGTATAGTTCAAGTTGAGCGTCTTCTCGTTCAATGCGCAGTAATAGCCCTTGCCTACGGAATATGCTTGGTCGATCGTTACATCCTCTGGATTTACTATCTTACGAACCTTGATAGTTTTCTCACCCACTACGCCAGAACCATCCAAAGCAGTAGCAACCACTTTCACCTCAGAAAGGATCGCATCCGCCTCCTTGGCTGTCAAGACACCAGTCATTGGGTCGATGTCTGCAACATTTGCATCATCCACGCTCCATTTCACAGTCTTGTAGGTAGAGTTGTCTGGAGCAATAGTTGCAGCCATGTGGAGCGTGTCGCCAGCATAGACTTCCTCCTTGGAGGCATTGACCTCAATAGCCGTTGCCTGGCGCATCTCGTTGGATACTACTATTTTCAAGTTGGCATTGATTCCGCTACCAGAATGAAGAGCCTCCGGAGCAACTTGTACGATGGAATATCCATCACCACTCACGGCTGTGACAAGTCCCTCGTCCGACACAGTGGCAAAGTCAGCATTGGATGCCGTCCAAACCACATCCTTGAAGGTTGCGTCCTCTGGTTCCATCGTATAAGTCAACTGCAGGGTCTCGCCCTTGATCATAGGCAAGCATTTGGCTCCCGTAACGTCCGTATAGACGAGTTGCTGATGAGCCTCGTCGAGATTGAACTCGACCTTGGATGGGATGACGGCAGAGTAAAGGTTGCCGCCAGTCTCATCGTCGCTACATGATGTCAGAGATGCAGTAGCCAAGCCCAGCATCAGCATCATGGCGTATATCTTGTTATTACGTTTCATAATTGTCTTTTCTTTAGAATGAATAACTAAACATTAAACATCGCTCATTAAACACTAAACATTATTTCTCCCAGCCAGGGTTCTGACCGATGTTTGGATTCAACTGCAACTGGTCGGATGGCAAAGGATAAAGATAAAGTTTATCATCCCACTTGCGGTTGTCGTAGAGGATGATGCAACCCTCGCTATTGATCTGACGGCTCTGGTTGGTCCAAAGTGTCTCAAACTGAGTTCCCTTCCACTTGACACCGAGTTGGTCTTGTGGCATCTCGATAGGAGCGGTTGCCCAACGCTTGAGGTCGTCGATACGGTAGCCTTCGAAAGCCAACTCCACGGTACGCTCGCGGCGAATCTCCTCGCGCATACTCAAACCATTGTTGTCAACCAAGGCGTTGCTCAACTTCACCATCTTTGGGTTGGAACGAGCACGCACCAAGTTCAAGCTCTTGTCGAGGTCACTGTCCGAAATCTTGCCATTCAACTCATAGATAGCCTCTGCAAAGTTGAGAAGCACCTCAGCATAGCGGATAACAGGGAAGTCCATGCACTCATATCTATCAGATACCTGACGCTCCACTGCCCACTTGTGAGTCTGGTAACCACTGTTGGCACAAGCACCTACCTCCTTGGCACGAGCCAAATCGGTGTCATCCCACGCCGTACGGCAATGGTCGGCAGTGTTATCCCAAAGTTTAGTACCTCTTGGTGCCAAGGTTGTCAGCATACGGTTGTCACGGTTCTGGAACTCAGAGGTTGCCTGGTCATATCCCTTGAACTGAGAAGATTTCTCGATAGGAAGACCATCCTGGCAAGCATAGAGGTTAGCCAACTTACGTGTTACATAAACAGCATTGGTGCAGTATGCCTTGGTGATATTCAAGCCTACACCATCCGTGCTCTTATGGCGGCGAGCCAAGATATATTCGGTATTGTCCTTGGTGGTCAAGCCAGCAGGATTACACTTCTCGTCTTCCAAGATAAACATGTAGCGATAACTCTCCGTACCCAACTTATCGCTGTAAAAGAGCTTGTAGCGACCACCTTCCATCACAGCCTTGGCTGCAGTCTTGGCAATTTCGAGCAACTGAGAAGAACGTTCCGTATTGCTGGTTGCTTGATAGCCATTGGTATGGAATTTCTGCCATGTACCCTCAAAGAGAGCGACACGAGAAAGGAAAGCATTGGCAGCATCCTTGCAAAGGCGACCTGCCTCTGATGGAGTCTCAGGCAAATCTTCGGCTGCTTCCTTCAAATCCTTCACACACTGGTCGATGACCAAGCCACGATCATCACGTGTGGCATTCATCTTAGGAGAATCCATATCCACAGGCTCCGTCAAGAGAATGGCGTTGCCGTAGAGCTGCACCAACTCAAAGTAGCAATAAGCACGGAAGAACTTAGCCTCAGCCACAGGCACTGCGATGGCAGCCTGATTGCCAAAGTTGGCAGCATTCTTCAACAGCAAGTTGGTATAGTAGATGTGCTTGTAGAGGTTCTTATAGTTGTTGTCTGACTGAGGAACGGTATTGGTTCCTTGGCTATACACATTGGCATTGGCACCAGCGATCAAGTCGCTTCGGGTATCACTATGAGGACCATCGCTCACAGCATACTGATAGGAATCCCCACTCTGAATATCATGGGTGTAGCTATAAAACTGATTGGCGAACAACTGGAAGTTGGTAGCAGAAGACCAAACGGTATCGTCGTTCATCTGTGCCTCTGGAGAGAAGTCCAAGCAACTACTCATTGCCATGGTCATCAAGCCCAAGCACGCAACCTTAATAGAATTATATTTCGTTTTCATATTGAAATCTTTTAGAATGTTAAGTTCATACCGAACGTAAAGTTACGAGTGAATGGATAGCGACCTACTCCACTTGCATCACGCTTTGCCTCAGGATCCCATCCGTCGGAAATCTTGGTGCTCTCCCAAAGGTCCTCGCCTGTGAAATAGATGCGAGCCGCATTCACATGACCTATTTTCTTCAAGAGAGGTGCAGGGAAGTTGTAGCCAATGGTCAAGTTCTTCAAACGAATGTAGCGACCATCCTGTGCCGTCAACGAGTTGGCTTGATAGTTGTAGCTGATGATATTACTATCCGTTGTGTATGGGTTGTAATAAGCATTTGGATTCTCTGGAGTCCATGTATTGCCGATACCACTGGTCGTTGTGTTCGTATAGAGCGTACGGAACGGCACGGTGAACGGGTCGATGCCACGATAGATGAATCGGTTGGCTGAGCCCTGGAACACGATATTGAAGTCGATGCCCTTCCAAGATGCACCTGCATTGAATGAGTAGGAGATTTCAGGTGTATCGCTACCGAGATAAATGTAGTCTCTATAGTCGAGCACGCCGTCATTATTCTCGTCGCAGTACATATTGTCACCTACACGAAGATTGCTTGGCATTCCAATTCCATTGTTAGGATAATACTTCGCCTCGTATGCCTTCAACTGCTCCTCGTTCTGAATCTTGCCAGCATAACGGAGGCCGAAGATAGAGTTCAAGGAGTAGCCCTGTTGAGTACTTGTGTAACCCGACTTCAAGACAGATGTGCCACCATAATCGGTCAATTCGTTGCGAGCAAAGGTAATGTTACCGCCTACATGATACTGTACGTCACCTATATTGCCATTGTAGTTGATGCTACCTTCGTACCCCCAGTCCTTGAACTTGCCCACGTTGGCTGTTGGTGCGGCATCACCAAGAACGGCTGGATAAGAAACCGCCACGAGCATGTTGTCGTTCTTCTTCAAGAAGGCTTCCACCGTACCCGTCAAGGCTCCATTGAAGAAACCGAAGTCGAGAGCCACGTTATAGTTCTTGATACGTTCCCACTGGCGAGTGGTGGATGCAAACTTACCATTGGTTGCGATATAGGTGAGTTTGTCGCTTCCTACGTATGCACCACCTAAAGTAGTCAAGTTGTAGAACTGATAACCATCATAGTTGTCAATACCGCTCTGCGAACCCATCTCTGCATAAGAAGCACGGAGTTTCAGGTTGCTAATCCACTTCACGTCCTTCAAGAAGTTCTCCTGGTTGATACGCCATCCGAGGGATGCTCCCCAGAAGAAGTCCCAACGATTCTGTGGCAAGAACTTGGAGCTACCATCATAACGTCCATTGAACTCGAAGAGATACTTGCTATCGAAATCATAATTGAAACGACCGAAGTATGACATGATGGCGGTACGATAATTATTCTTGCGAATGTCATCACTTGTCAAGGTCAAGGTACCATTACCATTGATGACATCGAGACCTTCCAAGATGTCTGTATAACTTGCACCGAAGAATTCCTTGTCTGTCAACTCATACTGAGCACCCAAGGTCAGACTCGTGCCATGAAGCTTCGCAAAAGTCTTGTGAGCATTGACGAAACCCGAGATACTGTAGAAGTCCGTGCGCCCAGAAGTCTGCTGGTAATAGGATTTCTCCTGAACAGGGTCTTCCAACACCTTGGTGTCGCCAGCATAGTTATAATAGGTGATGGCATTCTGGATTTTGCGGCGACGAGCCTCGCTGGTATTATAACCCACGTTGACGTTGGCATCGAGCCAGTCTGTGACGTGTGCCTTCAAGGTCTCGCTGATGTTGAGCGAACGAACGGAGAGCTTATTGTCTCCACCCTGTGAAACCTTAGCCACAGGCGAAGCCCATGTACCCCAAGCGTATGGCTTGCCATCCATGGTGGTCAAAGGAAGACCTGGCATAGGAACACTCGTACTCAATGCCGAACCCACCTGGGTAGGAGCCACCTGCTCCTGACGGCTGAAAGCGATGCTGCTTTCGAGCGTAAATATCTTATTGAGCTTGTTGCTGTAATTCCAGCGGATGTTATAACGCTTGTTGTTGTTCTTGCCATATTGGAGAGTAGAGCCATCATAGAGGAAACTGCCAGAGACTCGGAAAGCGCTTCTGTCATTGCCACCCGACAAGCTCAAACTATGGTTGGTGCTCCATGTAGAGCCAAAAAGACTGCCGAGCCAATCCACGCTGTCATCAAATACGAAGTCACTGACATCGGTGAAAGCAGACTGACCGAATGGGTTGGTGGTTTTCTTCACATCAATATAACCACCCTTGTATTTCTTGGCAAGTTCCGCATATGTGTACCAAACATTACTGGTATTATTATCATTGATAAGCGCCTGTTGCACACCGTCAGCCCATTGGTCGATGTTGCAAAGTGTTGGCATCAGACCAACCGTCTTCAAGGTAGCGCTACCACTGTAATTGACCTGAAGCTTGCCTTCCTTACCTTTCTTGGTCGTGATGAGAACGACACCACCAGCGGCACGGCTACCATAGATGGCGGCAGAACCATCCTTGAGGAAGTTGATGCTCTCGATGTCGTCAGGGTTGAGCAAGCGCATCTCGCTGACACTGTTGGCTGCCACACCGTCGATGACAACAAGCGGGTCGGTAGCGTTCATGGAAGAAGATCCACGGAGATTCAAGCTCCAGCTCTCATCACCAGGAGCTGATGAAGAACGGCTAATCATGACACCTGGAACCTGACCTTGCAAAGCCTGCAATGGAGAAGCCAAGCCACCCTTACCTTCAAAAGCCTTGCTATCCACCACTGTCACGGCACCCGTCAAAGACTCCTTCTTCTGTACACCATAACCGACAACCACCACATCTTGCAATGTCTGGCTGTCCTCGTCCATGGTTACATTGAGCTGATTGCCAGTTACCTTTAATACTTGTTCGGTATAGCCAATATACGAGAACTTAAGCTGTGCGCCCTTAGCCACCTTGATGGTATAGCGACCATCCATGTCGGTCACGACTCCACCTTGCTGTCCTACCACCTGCACTGTCACGCCGATAAGCGGCTCGCCCGTCTTATCCACTACAGTGCCTTGCACCTGTTGCTGTTGTGCCACAATCGGATTAGGGTTGCCCGCTGCCATCAAGGAGGCAGAGAAAAGAGGCATCGCCAATCCTGCTGTAAGCATACAAACTTGAATGAAATGTTGCTTCATAATAGGTTTAGTATTATTGTTTTATTATAGTTTCTTGTTTAGGAGCCGTTCTTATCAACTTACAAGATATACGGCATAATTTATAAGGAATACGGCTCTTTAGATGATTTTACGTAAATAAGCTTTCATGTCCTTGGTCGAGAGATAGATGTGGGTCTCCACCGTGCGCTTGCTGAGATTCAATTGCTCGGCAATCTCGTCGGCGGTACATCCCTCATGCTTATACATTTTATATATATGGGCACGCTTCGCAGGCATATCCGCCAAATGTTTGCTCTCCAAAGACAGGATGTCGGCGGTCTCGATGCGACGAGCCACGGAGTCGTCGTCCATGCTGTTCATGGACAGCTGCATCTGCTTCTCTGTCTCACGAACGAATGCCTTGTGGCGGGCATCGTCTATAATCATGCGCTTCGCCATCACGAAGAGTAAGTTCTTGGCTGTATCATCTGCTATCACGTCAAGAGCCATGACTTTGATGAAGAGGTCTTGCAACATATCTTCGGCAGCCATCACGTCGTGCGTATAGCTCACGAGATATTGCATGAGGTCGGCATAATACTTCTCGTAGATAGAAGCCACCATGTCTCGGTTCAGAAGATTGTACTCACGTTCCATATGATAAAAGGTTTAAATTGTTACTTGTTAAGATTGTCTTTCTCCATGTCATTCTTCCACATCTATTATCTCTATATGCTTCCGAATCACGATGGCAAAGATATAAGTTTTTTCAATACCAAGCAACTTTTATAGAACGAACTACCGCCAACTCGTTTTTCAATGACTCCAATTCATTTAATCAATTATCACACAAGCATTTGCACTTACACTCCGTATAGTTCATCTAATTTAGGCGAAGTTACAAGTGTTAGTTCATACACTCAAAACTCCGCCTTTTTAGCCTTTTACCTTTTTACCTTTTTCATGTATTCCGTAGGAGTCATACCCTCCACTCTTCTGAAGGTACTGAAGAAGCTCGACTTCTTGAAGCCACACTTCTCGCTCAACGCCGTCAGAGTATATTTCTTGTATTCGCCTTCATCTATCAATCGCTTGAACTCCTCCAGTCGATAACGGTTGATAAACTCATAATAGTTTTCCTTGAGGTAAAGGCTGAACACCTGGCTCAGTTTGCTCGATGACAAACCCAATATATCAGCCAAGTCACTCATCTTCAATTCTGGATTGATAAAGCATCGTTTCTCCTCGATATAAGCCTTCATGCGAGAAGCTATATCAGCGAACTCTTGCTCATCCACTTTCACACGAGCATATTTCTGTGAACCATTCGAAGAAGCATCGCCGTTGAATTCTTCACTCTTCACTCTTCGTTCATCACTCTCCATCTCCGCCTTCTGCTGCTCTTGCTCCACTTCCATCAAGGCACCCTCTATCTCGTCACGTTCCTGGAGGAGAACCTTGGTCTGCTTGTGATAGTTGCGCCACATCAAGAGCAAGACGATAGCTGCGATAAATATAACGACCTCCAAGATGGCAAGCCATGATGGCAATACAGTAATCTTATATACTTGTTCCGTACCAGGAGCACCAGCCAATCTCACTCGCAAGTCATGGACTCCAAGCATCAACCCCGTCAGTTCCACATCCTTTCCATCGTTCACGCTGCACCATTCCTTCTCGCCGTCCAACTTGTATTGGTAGAGGCGACCAAAAGGACGTGCATAGTCTTGCAACAACACACGAAATGCCAACTTGGAGGAGACGAAGTTCCATGACAGGTTGATACGCCGTTCATCATTGGCAGTCTCCTCTTCCGCAAAGTCCATCAGGTCGCTCCCCCGACGGATGTCGTAAAGATTCAGGCGATAAGGATTATGGCTCTGCCAATATTCCAGTGCTTTGCGGTTCACCTCCATCAGCCCATTGGAAGTACCTATCCACACATTTCCTTGTGCATCCATCTTCGTCCCATTCGAGTTGATGAACTGGCACATCAATCCCTCGCCATAACCGAAGTGCTGGAGGTTTTGCAGCTGATAGTTCGTGCGATATAGTCCACGGTCGGTAGCAAACCAGAACGAGCCTTTCATGTCATCCAAGAAACCGTATGATGTTCCCTCACAGAGTTCTTTCGGCAAACTCATCTGTCCAAATTGACTCATCGATGGATTAGTATAGTAAAGCCGAGGTTGTTTCAGAAAGTACATCATGCCGCCATGTCCACGAGTCGCTCCCATATTAGCCTCCGTGTTGAAGAATCCCTTCGGGAAATTGGCATTCTCAAAAGTGTGCGTTGCCGCCACATACAGCGAGATGCCTTGCGAGCAAGCCCATCCATTGCCCTTGCCATCAAAGGTCAAGGATACGATGCCTCCACTGAGACGAGAATTGTTTTCCGTATATCTCGTGATATGCCCCGTGCCATCCCATACGAAGACACCCTCGCCCGTACCTATCCAGAGCTTACCTTCCTTACCAACGTCAAACGATGCCACGGTGGTGGTCAATAGCAAGGGCTGGTTGGGGATTCTCGACACAAGGAATGTCTGCGGATTCAAGACCAGTACACCTGCGTCATACGTACCTATATAATATAATCCTCTATAATAGATGATATTGGTGATGATATGTGCCCCATCCATCTGCTCTGGCGTTATCGTCCTGACGACATGGCGCGCCTCATCCACAAAGGTCAATCCATCGTTCGTGCCTATCAACTTCACCTGGTTGCCGATGTAGAAAGAGCGAACCGACAAACCTTCCGTCGTAAATCCATCGAAGCTATAACGATGGAAGATAGGTGCGCTATAATAGGTATAACACATGCCAAAGCGGAAGAAACTGAACCACTCGACTCCATGCTTATCCTTGATGAAACAATAGACAGCATCGCTTGGCAGTCGATGCTTCCTGTCGCCCTTGCTATTATACATCTCCTTGACACGCTCAGTCTGGGCATCAAGCAGATAAGCACCAGCACCATCCGTACTGACCGCCACCTCGCCTTGGGAGGTCAACTGCAAGTAAGTGATGACATTGCCCACTCCTTTTATACTATGTGGGGGGGTATTGCCCCTGCCTGGGCGATACACATACAAGCCATTGTTCTTGGTTCCAACGAAGAACTTGCCCCCTGGGGCAATGACCAATCTCGACAAGGCCGCTCCCTTCGTCATCTTGTCGGCGATGACATAGGAACGATATTTACCTGTCTTCGGAAAATAGCAGTTGAGCGCATAGCGGCTCGTGAACCAGATGTTGCCTTGCTTATCAGCCTTGATGTCTCGCACACCGTTCTCCACTCCCATCCTCGAAGCACCCACGGTAATCACCTTGGTCGTTTTTCCATCAAAGACATGGAGTCCCTCGCGATTGCCCACATAAATCATTCCGTTGGACTCCAAGACAGCCTCGCCTTTCTCGACATCCCTCATAATTTGACGGAACTCACTATCCCCCTTTCGTTTCTCAAAGATTCCCTTGGCTGTAGCCACATAGATGGTATGGTCGGCACTCTCGAAGATATCATAGATATAGTTGGGATAAGTACCATTGCTACTCATCTTGAAGGTAACGACTCGCTTGCCATTGTACAAGCTCACGCCATCGCTCGTTCCCATCCAGATACGTCCCTGATGGTCGGGCATGACACGAGAGACGGATTCTCCCGAAAGTCCGTCTTCTCTGGTTACAAAATGAAACACCTCATCATTGACGATGTCGGCACGGATGCCAGCAACGCCAAGGATGAGGAGTACAAATAATACATAATATATTCTCAATGCCTTCATCGTCTCAACTCTTTGCACTTAGGTTTGTTGTTATATGTCCATACACAACTTATCTTGTTTGCGATTGCAAAGATAAAACAATTCAGAGAAAGCACAAAATATATATTTAGTTTTTTATTGATACGTAAAAACCATAATAGAAACCTTGGCACATTAGATTATTTTGCTTATCTTTGCCCTTGCATTACGTAAAGCAAGAGATTATGGCAAGAAAACTATATCCTATAGGCATCCAGACATTCGAACGAATCCGCAAAGAAGATTGGTTCTATATCGACAAAACGGAATACATCTATCGTATGGCTCATACAGACGGAACTTATTTCTTTTTGAGTCGTCCACGTCGTTTTGGAAAGTCACTCCTCGTTTCTACCTTCGAGAGTTATTTCGAGGGCAAGAAAGACTTGTTCAAAGGACTTGCCATCGAAAAGTTGGAGAAAGAGTGGAAGGAGTATCCTGTGCTTCATTTTAGCTTGGCAGGAGGCAAGCACATGGAGAAGGAGCAATTGGAGCGTTATCTTCTTTTTATACTCAAGACCAACGAAGAGAAGTTTGGCATAACATGCGACTCTCCCGACCCGAACGTGCGCATGCTCAACCTCATACAGACCATATATAAAGAAACTGGCAAGCAACCTGTAGTATTGATTGACGAATACGACGCACCTTTGCTCGACGTGGTGCATGAAGATACGGTACTGGACATTCTGCGAAATGTCATGCGCAACTTCTACAGCCCACTCAAGGATTGCGAGAAGATGCTTCGCTTTGTGTTCTTGACAGGCATCACCAAGTTTTCTCAACTCAGCATCTTCAGCGAGCTCAACAACATCACCAATGTGAGCATGGACGAACCATACGCAGGTATCTGTGGTATCACAAAAGAAGAATTGGTTACACAAATGAGTGATGACATTGATAGCTTAGCGGAGAAATTAGGCTTGACGCATGAAGAAACCATCGAAAGACTCAAGCAGCACTATGATGGCTATCATTTTGCATGGCCCTCACCAGACATATTCAACCCTTTCAGCTTGCTGAATTGCTTTGCCAAGCAAAAGATGGATTCCTATTGGTTCGGCTCTGGCACGCCTACCTATCTCATCAACATGATGCGCAAGTATTCCTTCACCCCTATCGACCTTGGAGAAAAGATGGAGGCCGGAAAGGATGACTTCGATGCTGCCACCGAGACCATGACCACGATTATGCCTTTGCTTTACCAGAGTGGCTACATCACCATCAAGGATTATGACGAGGACACCGAGCTGTATACCCTCGCTCTCCCAAACAAGGAAATCAGAGTTGGGTTATACAGAAGTCTTCTTCCTCATTACTTGAATTATCAGTCAGCTATGGGTAACACGACCATCGCAAAGATGTCGAAGTTGATCAACCTCGGTAAAATGGACGAAGCCTTGCAGCTACTCAAGACTTTCCTTGAAACTGTGCCGTACTGCGCCAACACCAATTACGAGGGCCATTACCAGCAGATGATGTATATCATGTTTGCCTTGCTCACCAATTTCCGCATTCTCGTGGAACAACATACAGCCAAAGGCAGGACAGACATCACGATGGAGACGCACGACACCATCTACATCATGGAGTTGAAGTTCAACAAGACCGCCGAAGAAGCTCTTCAGCAAATCAACGACAAGCATTACGCCGATGCCTTTGCCTTGCAAAGCAAGCCTGTGGTGAAAGTTGGCATCAACTATACGATTACGGAAGAAGTGAGCACCTTAGGCTGGGTGATAGAATAAACGAATCTGCAAGCTATCGCCACAGAGGTGAATAAACAAGAGGGCTTCATCCACAGACGCAAATTCTGTATGATATATATATTACTTCTGCCAATACACCACATAACGACAGTGGTGGGCATCGTAGAAAGGTATGAGTTCGATGCACTTTCGGTTGGCATACTTCGCCTTTTCTACAGTTGCTGCCGGTATCTTGAAGTCGAAAGTATAGTAGTCGTTATACTTCGTAGGGTCGCTGAATGGATGCTCTACTTGTTCGAGTTTGCCAGCCATTACTACAGGTCCATATACCAACGCCACCTTGGAGGCATCGTCCTTGGTCGCTTCTTCTTTAAGCCGCATTCCAAAATCTACCGTAATCTTATCGCCTGCCTTCCAAAGGCGCGAGATTGCCACATAGCCATCAGTTCCCTTGGTTGCCTTCACGCTCTTGCCATCCACCTTTATCTGCATCTTGGTTGCCCATGATGGATAGCGAAGGCGAAGAGCGAAGTCTTTCTGCTTGCCCTCGATGGTGAAAGTTGTAGTGGACGCAGATGGGAAAGCGGTCTCTTGCACGATGCTCGTTTCCTCCCAATCTACCTTGGAAGGGATGAAGAGATTGACATACAAGTCTTTTATCGAATGGAAGTAGATGCTTGAAGCATACTTCACATGGCTCTCGAAGCCACTGCCCACACAACACCAGAAGCTGCTGTCCCTGGTAGAATACAGACGATAAGCACCTGTCTGCAAAGGGGTGAAATAGCAAACCATACCTGTCTCCGGGTCTTGCTGACCGAGGATATGGTTATAAAGAGCACGCTCGTAATAGTCGGCTATCTTGCTGCTGGGATTCCATGTGAAGAGATGGTCGGCAAGTTTCAAGAGATTGAAAGTGCAACAGTTCTCGCCATCATATCCCGAGAGATGCTTGCTCTGCTCGGTTGGTTTGAAGAGGTGTTCCTTGTCGGATAGTTCGCCAGTCACAAAGGCATGGTCGTTGGCCAATGTCCAAAAGAGAAGCTCCGCTGCCTTGCGACTATCGGCATTGCCAAACATCTCATAGTTTCTTGCCTCGCCGAGCAACTTAGGGATAAAGGTGTTGGCATGGTTGGTGCCGAGGTCGTTGTTGCCATTCTTCAATGGGTCAATCTTCTCGTTGTGATAGAAATAACGAGCCACCCAAAGATATTTCTCGTCCTTGGTCAAGGCATACAACTCATACATCGTCTCGTTGAAACCACCAAACTCAAATTAAGCAAACTACTTATTAAAAAGTATTTTCCTCCCTTTAAAAAGTATTTTCCTCCCTAAGAAATCTCCGTTCCGTAGTACGGAACGCACATTCCGTAATACGGAATGGACGTTCCGAACTTTGGAATGCACATTCCGTGTCACGGAACAGAAAATCTTATAGGAATAAGAAACATTTCTTTCTGCCCCTAAGAATACTTTTTATTGATGAGAGGGAATATCGATGCGCAAGGGCTGTACAGCACCTTTGTATTGGGCATCGGCATCTGCCACGGCAACCACCCAAGCGGTAAAGCTTCGGCGAGGATTGTCCCATCCTGCCTCGTATGGATAGACCTCGAAGGTGGTGTCGTTGACTTTCTTCAACGGTCCGCAGATTACCTCGATATGTGGTTTCTTCGTGCCATGCTCCTGGGATGAAACATTGTGCGAAGCATCGGTATAGACAGCCTTCAACCGAATCCTCATCGTTTTTTTCGACTTCTTGGCTTCAGCGGCATCGGAATCGTCTATTTTGATTGCCATACCACCTTGTAGTTTATCGCTATAAGGTATCAGCCTGCCTTGATACTCAAAACCAACATACTGCACTTGCTTGCCAGCCGTCTCCAGATAGCGAGCCTCGGTCAAGTCTGCCATTTCCTTGTCGAAATACCAGAAGGCATCGTGCTTGTCGCCTTGATATTCAGAATAAGGTGCAGGGACTGGACGTTTAACATTGACCACCTCAGGCTTTTTGCCCTTGTCCGCACCATCCGTCCCAATCATATCCGCATGGAAACGCTCGGCAAGATAACCATCCTTCGGATTCAGTTTTTTCAGCTTGACAGAGCCATCGGCATTGTATTCGATTTCCTTTCCATTGCCGTTCAAACGCTGTTCCAATGCCTTTTGAATGAACTTGGCAAGATACATTGCCGTGCGGTCTCCGCAATCGAAATGTCCTCTGCCCGTATCGCAAAGGAAGGAAATGCAACTCTCGGGATACATCATCCGGAATGCCAAGGCTGGATTGACACGAGCCTCCCACCATTCATACTCGCCTTCCACCATCAAGCCGGGAATGCCATCGATGTTACGGTTGCGCCCCCACTCCACGTTGGCTGCGCCATAACCACAGAGGTTGGTACGAGGCGCATCGCCATGAAAAGAGATGATGCAGAGCGTGCGGTCAGGATTCCATGCCGCAAAGTTCCAAGGGAAAGTGGCTTGCGCCGAATGTCCCAAAGGGATGATGGGAGCCTTGGCTATCTCGGCATGACCGCTCTGGTCGGCGAGGCAAGCCATCAGTTCCTCGAAGATATTCTGCGCCCCCGAATTAGGATCCCAGTTGTTGTTGAAGGCTGGAGCCACCCATACCATCGCTACCCCTAACTTCTTCATCTGAGCCTGGAAGTTAGGGTTCTTATAGATAGCCTCCTCTGTCATGTTCTGTTGGGAGAGTATCACGGCTTTCACCTGCTTGCACCCTTCCGGCACCCAGAGGTAAGCCACAGGAGCCTTGCCAGTCTCATTGGAGATGTATCTTCTCAGCTCCACCGACCATTGGTACATGCCGCTACCTCCCACGCCTACGGCATCGGCAACTGTCGCCATCAGTCCTTGCAAGAAGAAGGCAAGGAGCACAATGGTCTTTCTATGCAAAACATTACTTTTCTTCATATCTCACTATGCTTTAATCATATTACGAATTCCATTCGATAATATTACGTAGCGAGATAGGTTTATACTTAAAAACGAGTCATCATTCGGTTGAGTTCATACCAAACTCAACGAAATATCGCAAGTTCGGTACGAACTCGTTTGGTGCTCTCAAATAAAAAGCGTATCTTTGTCGGCAAATTCGACAACTAAAAATAATTAAAAGAAGTATGAAAATAATAGGAAGGCAACAGGAGATAGAATCCTTGGAAAGATATATAGGCTCGGGGCAATCGGAGTTTATTGCAGTCTATGGCCGCAGACGTGTGGGGAAAACTTTTCTGATACGGAATCTTTTCAGTGACAAGTTTGCTTTTGCTGCAACAGGTATTCTTGAGGGCGATCCGTCAGAACAAAGAGAAAGTTTTATGGCTTCGCTGAGGGATTATGGTTGTAAGGATTGTGTTTTCACCGATTGGATGGAGGCTTTTTCTAAATTGCGCGCCTTGTTGGAAGCAAAAGACAAGAAACAACCTTTGGTGGTCTTTATAGACGAATTGCCTTGCTTTGACACCCAACGTTCAAAGTTTGTTCATGCCTTGGGTTATTTTTGGAACAATTGGGCTGCTTGGCAAGGTAATGTTAAGTTGATCGTATGTGGTTCTGCTACTTCTTGGATGACTCGTAACCTATTGGATAGCAAGGGCGGTCTTCACAATCGCCTCACCCAGACGCTTTGGCTGAAACAGTTTTGCTTAGCAGAGACCGAGGAATATCTCAAGAATTCTGGCTTTAAGTGGACTCGTGACAGCATCGCCCAATGTTATATGATATTAGGTGGAATCCCTTATTATCTAAGTTTGTTAGACAACCGAATGAGTTTACCACAAAACATAGACCGACTGTTTTTTGCGTCAGATGGAAAATTAAGGGATGAGTTTCGTCGTTTATATGGTTCTTTGTTTAAGAATCCTGAATCATATTTGAAGGTAATCGACCTATTGGCGACTAACCATCAAGGCTTGACTCGAAAGGAACTGGCTCACAAAATAGACTTAGGGGGAAGATTGTCTGAGGTCTTGGATGATTTGCAACAATGTGGATTCATCACCCGCATGGCGGTTCGTGCCCAAAGAGGCGGAATCAAAGCAACCGACGGAATCTATCACTTGACGGACTTCTATACTCGTTTCTATTATGACTTCTGCCGTGGCAAGACTTCTGATGAGCAATATTGGACACACAAACTTGCTACTCCGAAAGCAAATACATGGTTGGGGTTGGCATACGAGCGTCTTTGTATGGCTCATATTCAACAAATCAAAGTTGCCTTAGGCATCAGTGGGCTTCACACAGAATACTATTCCTGGAGGAGCAAGGAACATCAGCCAGCGGCCCAGGTTGATATAATTATCGAACGTTCCGACAACATGGTTAACTTGTGTGAAATCAAGTATTCGGCAGGACAATATATAATGGACAAGGCTGAGTATGAAAAGATACAGAATCGCCAAATGGCTTTCATGGAAGAGACTAAATGCAAGCAAGGCATTTTCTTGACTCTTATCACCACTTCTGCGCCAAAACAGAATGAGTATTCAAGTATGATGAATGGGGTGGTATTGTTGGATGACTTATTTAGAAAATAAGTATAATTTGACCTTAGGGGAGATTGTCCGTGGATAGACAACCTCTCCTGAGCCATAATTTGTCGAGCTCTTTTCAATGGGCGTTACGACTATATTACCAACGAAAACAGCAAGTAAAATCATTCGATTATTTCACAAAAATAAAGCGGAGGGCGGCGCCGCCCGATGCTTGCAAGTGAAGTCTAATCGTCTTACCTGTCTTGATGGTCATCTCAGAAGAAGCTACCTTGGTGCGAGTCTTCAA
>ERZ808240.587-NODE-587-length-46804-cov-42.106184_pt1 | contig 46804 bp, 30 predicted proteins | sample MGYA00521084_ERZ808240 | MGnify/ENA primary metagenome ERZ808240 (study PRJEB31516, sample SAMN03275571) | gut metagenome | biome: mammalia-associated habitat; material: feces | host: Papio cynocephalus | place: Kenya | collected 2012-08-06 ...
ATATTTGAATAAAACAAGCGAAACACCGCCCTAACTATCATTTTTAACATAGTTATGGCGGTATTATAGCGTAAAACACCGCCCTAACTATCATTTTTAACATAGTTAGGGCGGAATTATAGCCCTTTTTATCATTCCCCTCCCTCTATATATAATAAGGTATAAACCGAAAAAAATGCAAAAAAACACCCGAATACCACAAATGTGGTAGATAGAATGCCACTACTGTGCGATTTCATAATCCGAAAAATCGTCGTACCTTTGCAACGTCAATCAGAACAAAATGTTCAACTGGCATATTTATATAAATGAATAGAATGAATTAGGTAATAACTAAATTAAAGAAAGGACATAGATTATGAGTACAGAAAAGAAACTTCGCTTCGAGACACTTCAGTTGCACGTAGGTCAGGAAAATCCAGACCCAGCCACCGACGCTCGCGCGGTACCTATCTACCAGACCACCAGTTATGTGTTCCGCAACTCTCAGCACGCCGCCGACCGCTTCGGCCTTCGTGACCCGGGCAACATCTATGGCCGCTTGACCAACTCCACGCAGGGTGTGTTCGAGGATCGTGTGGCTGCCCTCGAAGGTGGCGTGGCAGGCTTGGCAGTAGCCTCTGGCGCAGCAGCTGTGACTTACGCCATCCAGAACATCCTCGGCGCGGGCGACCACATCGTAGCTGCCGACAACATCTACGGTGGTACTTATAACCTCATCACCCATACATTCGCCAACCTTGGCATCACCCATACCATCGTGGACCCTCGTAACTTCGAGCAGGTGGAAGCAGCCATCCAGTCCAATACCAAGGCTCTCTATGCCGAGACCTTCGGCAACCCCAACTCCGATGTCACCGACATCGACAAGTTGGCAGAGATTGCGCATCGCCACAACATCCCATTGATTATCGACAACACATTCGGCACTCCATACTTGATTCGCCCTATCGAGCACGGAGCCGACGTAGTGGTTCACTCTGCCACCAAGTTCATCGGCGGTCATGGCTCATCCCTCGGTGGTGTGATCGTGGATGGTGGTAAGTTCGACTGGAAGGCCAACGCCGACAAGTTCCCTACCCTCGCCAAGCCAGACCCATCATACCATGGTGCTGTCTTCGCAGACGTGGCAGGCCCTGCAGCCTTCGTTACCCGCATCCGTGCCGTCATCCTTCGTGATACGGGTGCCACCATCTCTCCATTCAACGCATGGATTCTCCTCCAGGGCTTGGAGACGTTGAGCCTCCGTGTGGAGCGCCATGTACAGAACGCATTGAAGGTAGTGGAGTACTTGGAGAAGAACCCCAAGGTGGCCAAGGTAAACCACCCTGCCGTTCCTACCCACCCAGACCACGAGCTTTACAAGAAACTCTTCCCCAACGGCGCTGGCTCCATCTTCACCTTCGACATCAAGGGCGGCGAGAAAGAGGCTTGGGAGTTCATCGACCACTTGAGAATCTTCTCCCTCTTGGCCAACGTGGCCGATGTGAAGTCACTCGTCATCCACCCAGCCACCACAACCCACTCACAGTTGAGCCCAGAGGAGTTGGAGCAGCAGCACATCTACCCTTCCACCGTTCGCTTGAGCATCGGTATCGAGAACATCGACGACTTGATCGACGCACTCGACGAGGCGTTCACTTACGTGAAGGAAAGATGACAATGTTAAATGTTGAATGTTAAATGTTAAATGTTAAATATTAAATTGCCTTACGGAAAATGGGGCTACATAACTCAACATTCAACACTTAACATTTAACATTTAACATTTAACACTTAACATTTTAACACTCAACATTTAACACTTAACATTTAACATTGAAATAGGATATGGCAAAGATATATAAGCAGATTACCGACCTCATCGGTAAAACCCCCTTGGTGGAGCTTGGCAAGTATTCAGCCCACAGAGGACTTGAGACCCCAGTTATCGCAAAGGTTGAGTTCTTCAACCCTGGCGGAAGCGTGAAGGACCGCATCGCCCTCGCCATGATCGAGGACGCAGAGAAGAAGGGCATCCTGAAACCAGGAGCCACCATCATCGAACCTACCAGCGGCAACACAGGTGTGGGCTTGGCTCTCGTATCGGCCGTCAAGGGCTATCACTTGATTCTGACGATGCCCGAGACGATGAGCGTCGAGCGCCGCAACCTTGTGAAGGCTTACGGCGCAGAGGTAAGGCTGACGAATGGCAAGGACGGTATGCCTGGCGCCATCAAGGCCGCCGAGGAACTCCGCGACTCCATCCCAGGGTCGGTCATCTTGGAGCAGTTCGAGAACCCTGCCAACCCTGCCAAGCACTACGCCACGACGGGTCCTGAGATTTGGGCCGACACCGATGGCGAGGTAGACATCTTCGTGGCAGGTGTAGGCACGGGCGGCACCATCTCTGGCATCGGCAGGTACCTGAAGGAAAAGAACCCCGACGTGAAGATCATCGCCGTGGAGCCTGCCACGTCACCTGTACTGAACGGTGGCAAGAGCGGCCCTCACAAGATTCAGGGCATCGGCGCAGGCTTCATCCCCAAGACCTACTCTTCCGAGTACATCGACGAGGTGCTCGACGTGCAGAACGACGACGCCATCAAGGCGGGCCGCGAGCTGGCGCAGACCGAGGGTCTCCTGGTAGGTATCTCCTCGGGCGCAGCAGCCTTCGCCGCCACCGAGATAGCCAAGCGGCCAGAGAATAAAGGTAAGAAGATCGTGACTCTGCTCCCCGACACAGGCGAGCGATATCTAAGCACCGTGCTCTATGCTTTCGAGGAGTATCCTCTGTAAAGCAGGTTCATTGATAGGTTCATTTATAAAAGTTAGCACCTATCGACACTCCCTACCCGCTCATTAGATAAAAGCGATAGCACCGCCCTAACTACCAGTTTCCATATATAGGTAGTCAAGGCGGAGCTATCGCTAAAACACAAGACCATCTACCGCATAGAGCGGTACGTTCGTAACCCATTCTTCCTCTTTATAATCATTCAGGGAGATACGATAGGCTTTCTTTGACTGGTTGTCTGTCACAAACTGGCGCAGACTTTTCGCCTTAACGTTCGTCTCGGCCTTCACCTCTAATGGAACTATCTCATCCTCCTCGTCCTGGAGCAGGAAATCAATCTCTTGAGTACTGTTGGTCTTTGCATAATAATATGGTTCATACTTGAGAATGAGCTGCTGCAAAACATACTGCTCCGTCAACGCCCCTTTAAACTCGGTAAAAATACCGTTGCCCGCCACGATCGTAGCTGCCTTGAGATTGGACATCGCACCCAAAAGCCCGACATCCAAGACAAAGATTTTGAAAGCAGCCCGTTCTTCATAACTGGCAAGTGGCAATCGGGGAGCTTTCACATTATATACCTTATATATTAGTCCGGCATCCAGCAGCCATTGCAAGGCCAACTCATACTCCCGGGCTCTTGCCCCCTCGCGCACCACTCCATAGATAAACTTCCTGTTTTCCTTGCTCAACTGGGCTGGCAAGGATTTCCACAAATCGGTAATACGGGGAATAATCTCCGATGGAGCATGCTTCGACATATCTCTCTGATAACTGTTCAGAATATCCTTCTGTATGGCTCTCACCTCTTTCCAGTCACGATTCTGGCTAAAGCTCGACACTGCCTCTGGCATACCTCCCACGTAGTAATAATACTTTAATAACTCCTGTAGTTTCGGAGCAAACATGGTTATCATATTCCAGTCTTTCGTCTGCAGCAGCTGCGCCAGATTCTCCTCCCCCATAGCCATCACAAACTCAATAAAGCTCATTGGATACAGGGATAGAAATTCCACCTTACCCACAGGAAAAGATTCCCCCAGATGCAGTTCGATGCCTAAGAGAGACCCAGCTGCTATCACATGAAAGCCCGGCGCATTCTCTGCAAAATATTTCAGAGATGTGACGGCATGAGGGGCTGCTTGAATCTCATCAAAAAACAATAGTGTTTCTCCTTCGGTACAAGTAACATTCGTTGCAGCTCCGATGGCGGTAATAATTCTGGGGATATTAAAATCCTGCTCGAAGAGATTCTGAAGAATCTTCATCTCTTCAAAGTTCACATACGCTAACTGTTTATAATTCCGACGGGCAAATTCCTTCACCAGCCAAGTCTTTCCTACCTGTCTTGCCCCCTCTATAATAAGAGGTTTTCGATATTCCTTATTCTTCCATTTCAGAAGTTCATCGATAGCTAATCTTTCCATAACCTATATTTCGAAATCACATTTCATGAGGGAATAATCTATCTTTCCGTCACATTTTATGAGGGAATAACGCTGCAAATATACACATTTTATGAGGGAATCTCATCACATTTCCACACATTTTACGAGGGAATCCCTTGTTTTTAACTGATTTTAAAGAAACGCGCTCAAGGACGGCACCGCCCTAACCACCAGTTTCCATCATATATATAGGTAGTCAAGGCGGAGCTATCGCTACATATTCCATTCCTCACCCCCTGCGCCATAGAGGCAGAACACCTTTACGCAACGGGCGACATCGAGGGGAAAACAGCTGAGGATGCGCGGACGAAAGTACTTTTTTATGCACATAAAAGCATAAAAAAACTTTCCTCGTGCGCTTTTCTGCCGTAAAATCCGTATTTTTGCAGTCGGAACAAGATTATCACAGACATGCAGACAAGCAAATATCTTTTGGCCAACGAGCGAGACAAGGAATGGGGGCTCACCGTGAGCACCGTGGGGCACGAAATCATCGAGCCCGGAGAGCCTTATCCCACCAAGGGGCATGCCGACGGCTATTACTTCGACCTAAAGAAGGGGCGCGAGCTCGACGAGTATCAGCTGCTCTACCAGCCCGAAGGCGAAGGCGTGTTCCGGTCGGCGCATATTGCAGAAACCCCCATCAAGGCCGGCGACATCTTTCTGCTCTTCCCCGGCGAATGGCACACCTACCACCCCAGTCCCGAGAAGGGATGGGACAGCTACTGGATAGGCTTCAAGGGAAAGAACATCGACGACCGGGTGAAGGCAGGATTTCTTTCGCCCGAGAAACCCATTTACCACGTCGGGTTCAGCAACGACATACTGAGCCTGTACAACGAGGCATACCGAATAGCACAGGAGGAAGCCGCCTACTCGCAACAAACGTTGGCAGGCATCGTAAACCACCTCATCGGCATGATGTACTCCCTGGAGCGCAACATCATCCTGAACAAGAACACGGCCCACGTAGACATGGTAGGCAAGGCTCGCCTGCGCATACGCGAATCGCTGGAGAGCGACCTCACCATACAGCAGATAGCCGAAGACTTGGGAGTAAGCTACTCGTCGTTTCGCAAGCTCTTCAAGGAGTTCACGGGCATCGCTCCCGCCATGTACCAGCAAAACCTACGCCTGCAAAGAGCCAAGGAGCTGCTCTCCACCACCGACGACAGCATCAAGGAGATAGCCTACAGGCTCAACTTCGAGTCGCCCGACTATTTCTCGTCGAAGTTCAAGAACCAGACTGGCCTCAAGCCCTCGGAGTTCCGCAACAAAATGAGATAGCAAAACTTACGAAGCCTGAAGGAAATAAAAAAGAGAAAAGGCAACCTGCCACAGCGACAGGTTGCCTTTCTTTTATTTTCGTCCGACCCCAAAGAGCCTGCTTATCCGACCCCAAAGAGCCTGCTTACACAGCATAGAGGAAGGTGCGGATAAACCAATAGCAGATGATGCCCGCGAGATACCCCACGAAGGCTATCCAAGAGATATGCTTCATGTACCAGCCGAAGGTAATCTTCTCCAAGCCCATCACGACCACGCCAGCGGCACTACCGATGATCAGCATCGAGCCGCCGACACCGGCGCAATAAGCCAGCAACTGCCAGAAGATGCCATCCACCGCCATGTCGCCCGTAGGAGTCACAGGATACATGCCCATGCAGCCCGCCACCAAGGGCACGTTGTCCACGATGCTTGAGAGCACACCGATGATGCCCGTCACGAGGTAGTGGTTGCCGTCGAACACCTCGTTCAAGCCTCTTCCCAACGCCTGCAGCACACCGACCTCTGCCAGGCAAGACACGGCCATCAAGATGCCCAAGAAGAAGAGGATGGTGCTCATGTCCACACGAGAGAGCAACTTGGTAACTCGCTTCTGCGTGCCCTCGGCATCGGTGCCACGATGAAGGCCACGGTAGAACACCTCGGTGGCCGTCCACAGCACGCCCAGCACCAAGAGGATGCCCACGAACGGAGGCAAGTGGGTGATGCTCTTGAAGATTGGCACGAATATCAAACCGCCCACGCCAAGCCAGAACACAGCCTTGCGCTGGCCTTCCGTGAAGTCGCTGGCAGCAGCGTTCTGCTGGGCCGAAATCTCAGGCACCACGAGCTCGCCCCTGAGCATGGTCTGAAGAATGAGTGCAGGGATAACCAAAGAAACGACAGAAGGAACGAGTATCTCGGCGATGACGCCGGCGGCCGTAATCAAGCCCTTGTTCCACAGCATGATGGTGGTAACGTCGCCGATGGGCGAGAAGGCACCACCCGAGTTGGCGGCGATGATGACGAGCGAGGCGTAGACCATGCGGTCCTTGTGGTCGGTGACGAGCTTGCGCAGGATCATGATCATCACGATGCTGGTGGTCAGGTTGTCGAGTATGGCGGAGAGGAAGAAAGTAAGGAAGGCTATGCGCCACAGGAGGGCACGCTTCGAATGTGTCTTCATCACCTTGCGAACCCAGTCGAAACCGCCGTTCTGGTCCACTATCTCGACGATGGTCATGGCTCCCATCAGGAAGAAGAGGGTCGTGGCGGTGTCGCCCAGGTGTTCCTGTATGATGGCGGTCACCTTCTCCACCATGCCTGCGGCGCCGCCCGCGTAGTCGGGGTGCATCATCTGCAGATACTGCATAGGGTCAACCATGTAGAGTGTCCAGCACCCCACGAGCATGAGCAAGGCTATCGCAGCCTTGTTTACCTTCGTCAGGCTCTCTGTGGCTATGAGGGCGTAGCCAAGCACGAAGACGACGATAATCGAAATTGTTAATGTTGTCATTTTTTAATTGTTTGCGTTAGATGTTCTTTTACATTTGTTTGTTTTGACACATGTTCTTGCCAAACGCTTGCAAAGTTACGAAAAGAAATGCAATATCTGTCTTTTTCCTCATTATATTTCTATGAAAACGTTGTCATTCCAAGTCTTTTGGGTCTTAAACACTCCCCCACATCGGCTTCGCTTCCATTCCGACGCCAGCGTGTTCCAGCAGGGACCCTCTGCCGGTCTCGGAAGCGACAGCAGAAAAAAAAGGATAGGCCAGTCGCGAAGACTCGTCTATCCCTAATTCTTAGTTCCCCCAAGGGGGGGAGGACATTGGCTAAGTTGATTTCCGGATGGTTATCCCTCGGAAAATCGGACTGTCAGTGTCAGCGTCAGCGTCCATGCCACAGCGTCACATTGCCGCACAACTGGCGATGCCCAGCGTGGTGGCAAGAGCCGTAAGGATGCTGATGGCAATCTGAAGGATGGTTTTCCAAGTTTCTTTCTTCATAAGCGTAAGTTTTTAATCGTAGAAGTCAAAAGGTTTTAATCGTAAAAATTCAAAGGTAAAAGGCTTAATCGCTTTCCGAGCCGCCCGAGCCGCTGCCACCGCCAGCCTCAGTGCCGCTGCCACCGCCAGCCTCAGTGCCGCCGCCACCGGTGCCGCCACCGCTCTCGGAAGGAGTGGAAGGAGTGCTTCCGCCACCGTTGTCGTCTCCCCCCTCCGTGGCAGAGGTGTCGTAGGTGCCATACTCCTGCAGCTTGCACTTCTTGGAGAGCTCGGCGTTGCTCCAGGCGCGGGTGTTGCGGAGGATGAGGTGAGTGCCGACGATGCTCTGCGCCGTGACCTTGTCCTTGGAGTCCTCCGCGCGGGAGGTCATGCCCATGGAGAAGAGGCCGAGCTCGCCCAGGCGCACGCTCTTGCCGTCGAGGATGAGCTCCTGCAGGTGGTCGAGGGCATCCATCAGCACGCCGTGGATGCAGCCCCGGGAGTAAGGAGAGCCGTGGTCGGAGATGTGGCTCACGAAGTCCTCGAACGACATCTCGCGGTCGGTCACCGCCGTGGCGTACCATTTCTTCTTGCCAGCGTTCTCACCGCTCTGCGGAGTGCGCTGAATCTTTCTGTACTTCAAAGTTCCCTTAGTGTTGTTTGCCATAGTCTGTAAGTTTTTAGTTTCACTTCTCTTAACTGCTGCAAAGGTACGGCTTTTCCCCGACGCCACCAATTTTGGAGGTGTGATAAGGGTCGATTTCCAGCACTTCTTGGGGAAACATAGTTTTCCGGGGCTCGTCGCATAGTTTCATCGCCTCGAAAACACAGAGTTCTCGTCAGCAGCGTTCGGTCCTTCCGGAATATGGAGTGATATTATGTGCTCCCACAGATAGCACAGATTTTCTGACGCTGACAGCTGACAGTCCGATTTCCGCACCCCCGTTTATTTGAGTGAAGAACGAAGAACGATGAGTGATGAGTGAAGAGTGAAGAGTGAAGAATTGTTAATAGAATATTTTTATATTTATATATATTATAATATATATAAATATAAACTTTCTCTTTCACCCTTTTTCCCTCGGAGGTATAGGCAAGGAATCGGACTGTCAGCTGTCAGCGTCAGAAAAAATGGTGTCTTTTTTCGAAAACTGGACTTGTCTGAACAAAAGGAGCATTTTTCCCTTCATATAGTCTTATTATTCAAAAAAAATATGTACCTTTGTATTGTTCGATGGTGAACTAACTTTTAACAAGAATAAAAATGACGCAAGAAGGCTTTGGACCTGTACATTTACGACACGACATGTCCGGTAGCTTTATATTATTGAATTAATTTACATACAACTATTTTTGGTAGCCTCTGAATATATGATAAAAAAAATAGATACACATAGCGACGTAAAGCCATACGTGCCTTCTCCTGAGCAATCTGATATGTTGCAGGAGGCGCAAATCCCAATAGTGTATCATGACGAAATGTGTGATACAAAGGGTAAGTTGCGTGTACTCTCTTTGTTCTCGGGTTGTGGCGGCATGGACTTGGGATTCGAGGGAAGCTTCATCGCCAACCGCAAATCTTTTCCACAAGACAGCAACTATATCGACCATGCCATCAATAAGAATTGGGTGATGCTGAAGAAGACCAAGTTCAGGACAGTCTTTGCCAATGACATTCTCAACGAGGCCGAGGTGGCTTGGACTACCTATATGTCTCGTTTCGGCTATCAACCCGAAATGTATCATAACATCAGCATCGTCGATTTGGTGAAGATGCACAAGCAAGGCGCCGACATTTTTCCAAAGGACATTGATGTGGTGACAGGTGGATTTCCATGCCAAGATTTCAGCGTAGCTGGCAAGCGAAAGGGTTTCAACTCTGACAAGAACGATTATGGCAAGAAACGAGAAGGCGACGAACCGTCAGAAGAGACACGCGGCAAGCTGTATTATTGGATGAAACAAGTCATCGACATCGTAAAGCCAAAGATTTTCGTGGCAGAGAACGTCAAGGGACTTGTGAACCTCGGCGATGTGAAAGACATCATTCAAAAAGACTTTGCGAGCGCAGATGGCAATGGTTACATAGTATTGCCACCACAAGTGCTGCATGCTGGAAATTTTGGTGTACCCGAAACTCGCGAACGTGTCATCTTCATCGGAATCCGCAAAGATGCTTTGCGTCTCAATGCCCTACAAGCATTGACGGCAAAGGAAATTCCCGATGAGTACAACCCATATCCTCGGCCAACCCATGCGGCAACCATCAAGGGAAGCAATCTCCTTGATATCGTTACGACGCAAGATGTGCTGGAGGGATTGAAAGAGCCCGAAGAAACCATTGACGCCTCGCAGCAGTTGTACTCAAAGGCAAAGTTTTTGGCGACTGGCCAAGGACAGACCGAGATAAAACTGGACAATCTCGGTCCTACCATTCGATCTGAGCATCATGGAAACATAGAGTTTAGAAGACTTTCGATAGAACATGGTGGCAAACATATAGAGGAACTGAAAGCAGGACTTCAAGAAAGGCGTTTGACACCCAGGGAATGTGCCTTGATACAGACTTTCCCGCCTGATTATCGCTTTGTGATGAAAAATGCCAACGGAAGAGGATTCCGTTTGAGTTCTTCAGGTGCATACAAGGTGATTGGGAATGCCGTGCCTCCAGTTTTGGCCTTTAATATAGCCATGCGCATACAAGAGGTATGGGATGGATATTTTAAAACCGACAATTAGGGCCTACGAATATGGACAACATAGCAGAAAACATCATTGCTATCCGCAAGAGAGACATCAGCAAGGCTAATGAAGCCTTTGCCGATTTCATGTCATTGACAGAAAAATGCCTAAACGACAAAGTGAAGAACAACCGCAACCTCTACAAAGATTGTGGTGGAATAAAAATGGAGGAAGTGGCATTGAACGCCTTGCATGAAGTTGCTCCACAAACTCCTTTCCGACCAGAAGAAATCAATTTGGTGTCAGGTTCAAGATTCCCAGACATCCAAGCGGAACACTACTACGGCGTAGAGGTGAAAACTACCCTGAAAGACTCTTGGAAGTCTCTGGGCAGTAGCATTGTAGAGACGACAAGAATCAAGGAAGTGGAAAATATTTATATGATGTTTGCAAAATTGGGTGGAGCCTTTGCGGAGTTTCGTTGTAAGCCATACGAGGATTGCTTGGAGGATTTTGGCATAACACACCAACCTCGTTATCGAATAGACATGGAGATACAGGAAAAACAAAAAAAGACTATTTTTCAGAAAATGAATATCGGGTATGATGTCTTTCGAAAGAAAAGCGAACAGGAAAAGAACGAGATCTATCATCGTTTCAAGCATCCTGCGGAGAATGAAGGCAATGAAATGGCTTGGCGGTTGGAGTGCGAGGACTCAGACTACTCCCTGCCTATGACCATTCGTTTTCTAAAAGACCAAACTCCCGAAGACAGGATCAAGGTAAGGGCAAGAATGTTTATACTGTTTCCCGAGGTGTTCAGTGCATCACCTTCGGCCAAGTATAAAAGAGCCGCACTGTGGCTCTGCAGCCGTAATGGCTTATTGTGCACAAACATGAGAGACATATTCTCTTCGGGGGGCCAGATAAATACGATTGGTAATCATGCCTTCGGACATGGCGTCTCAAAGATATTCCTTCGTCTATACGAATGCAGGGATGAGATTAATTCATTATTGGCAAATCCCGATAAAGAACTTTTGGAAGACATAGATGATTTTTGGACATTGGCTAACCCAGAGTATCTACTGAAAGATTGTTGGCTGGATATGGCACAGACGGTTGTCAGCAAAAACAAGCGTTTGTGCGAAATCAAGGTAAGCGATATAATGGACAAGTGGTAGAATGTTATTTTTATAATTTCCCAATAATTCTCACCCCCTCTTTCGTGTTTCTCATTTTTATTCACTACCTTTGCGCTCACGAAAACGCAGGTTCACTTGTTTTTCACTTCCAAGCAAGCGGAATAGATGCCTCGCATATATAGCAAACTAAAAACATAAATCATAATGATCATAGACACAAATGCCAACATTTAACTTCTACGCCTTGGAAACCAAGGCAAGCGAGGAGAGGAAAGACCTCTTCTACGCACAACCTGACTCCATGGACACCGATGCCACCAATACCGACAAGAAGCCCGCATATGAGTCATCCGAGGAATGCATGGGCAGCTTCTTTGTGACCCGACACAGCTTGGAACTGCCTGTGCTGAAAAGCAGCGGCAGCGGCAAAGAGAGAAAGACGGAATGGGACAAGCACAAGTGCGAAGTGCTGCGCCACGAGAAAGGCGTGATACTCATGACCGTGGAGGCCAACAAGAGCAAGCACACCACCATCGACAAGAAGGACGTGGAGCACGAGCACCATCCCTTCAGCATGGTCATCATCGACAACCGCCGGGGACACCAGATGGTGGGCATCGAACGCAACTCCGCCTTCGGCGGCAACCCCGACAAGCTCGCCCTCATCCTGCAACAAGGCATCAGCCAGCTGCTCATGCCCTATGGCAGGAAAGTAGAATTGAAAAACCTCCAAAAGAAAAACAGGGAGTTCTGGCCTGTGATAGACCACCTGCGTACTCACTACGGCGACGAGGTGAGACAGGTCCGCCTCGACCTGCGACGAGACGAGAAATCGGCAGACGACCGCAAGGCGAACGCAGGAGACCTGATAAGCATCATGTCTAACTTGGCGAAAAAGACAGAAAGCACAGCCTCCCTCACGCTCGTGGCAGAAGACGACGGCGAAGTGAGACTACAGCAAGTGAATGAAGACGTAACCCGCATCGCAGACCTCTGCCTGGAGCATCCCGACTACGACCTGACGGTGAAGTTCAAGCAGTTTGGCATCTATCGCTATGGCGCAGACCTCATGGCACAGTTTGGCACCGAAGACGATGTGCTGAAAGCCTTCGAGAACGGGAACATGGAATTTGACTTTACGACAGGTGCTTCCACATATGGTATGGTGGCATGGCTCGACAAACTGGATACATTACTTGGTGACTATAGAAAACATGCTATTTCGAAGAGAAGAAAGACACCTCGTAGAAGAAAGGTTTCTTGATTCACCCCTGTACGAGTTGCTGGAGGGGGCTTGCCAGCTCTTGATGGCGGAGCAGAGCCAAGTGGTGCTGCATCCATCGGAGTTGTTCTACCAGAGTTTTTTGATATTGGACACCTTGAAGTGCAAGCCTACGGAGCTGGGGGTGGCTTACTGCCATGAGAGGCTGTGGGGCGAGCTGCTGAGCTACTTCCGCGAGAATTTCCAGCCCATGGCGAAGGTGGGCATCGGCAATGGCGCATCGCCGACCTTTGCCGAGGAGGTGAGCCTCGCCATCGGCTGCATCATGCAATCGGTGGCAGAGCTGTTGGTGCGTGTAGGCGGAGACAGTTGCCATCTCTCGGCGGCGAACGCCCTGAAACTTCAGTTGCAGCACCATGCTCCGCTCACCGTGGGAAGACTTGACAAGGCTTTCAGAAGCATTTCCAGAACCGTGGACGAAGAGGCCCTGAGCGGCGACATCACTCGGTACATGGCTTCGGAAGAGATGTACTCGGAGGACATCAACGGATGGTTGGACGCTCTGGAACTGGCACCACAAGGAGACCGTGCGGCGACTGGAGGAGGTAAGCTGCAAGGCGGCGACGAGAGCCGGAGCGCAGAGGCAAGCCATGTGCGCATAGCTCCCAAGAAGAAGACTTCGGTGCTGGTGGTGCTCAACGCCATGTTCAAGGCAGGCTGGTTGGTCGCCGAGGATGGCACGAAGCTGACAAACCGCGACTTCGCCCTCAACTCCATCCTGCGCCATGCCTTCGGCATCGACAAGGACACCGCCATCAGCCAAACCATCAACCCCTCCAACAACATCAATGCTGGCGAGAAGAACCAGCTCTTGCTGCGCCGTCTCCTCGACGAGGACGAGATGGAAAGATACATCAAGGAGTTGCAACGAGAGCTGCCGGATGCCAACGAAGACTGATTATACACTAACCAACGTTAAAATAATGCTTTAGTAAAGCATTCCCGATTATTTACTAAAACATCCGCCTCGGCGAAATCCTATACCTTTGCCCTCGGAAATCAGAGTTCCAACACCGATTCTGGTTTCCGGGGGCTTTTTGCGTTTCCACATGCCGCCACCTTTATATATCAGTGCGCAGAGGATGGAGGAACATGAGAAAAACACAGAGAGCATTCCTATAGAGTGAATTAACAAGAATATCAAGTCATTATTTTAAAGAATATAGGAATATGACGACAAAGGATTTTAAGATTCAAGTGTTCAAGCACCCCAAGTTCGGTGGAATCCGAGTGACGGGTACAAGTGACGAACCTCTCTTCTGCCTCGTGGACATCTGCAAGGCTTTGGATATAAAAAACCCAAGAAGAGCAAAAACTTCCCTAAAGCCAGCCGGGGTTCATTTTTTGAACGGGGGCTCGAAAGTAAAAAATCAATATGGTGAAACTGGATTGGAACAAAATCAGCTCTTCGCCTTCATCTCCGAGCAAAACCTATACCGCCTCGTCATGCGCTCCTACAAGCCACAGGCGGAACCCTTCCAAGACTGGGTATGCGGCGAGGTGCTTCCCTCCATCCGCAGACACGGAGGATACGTCCTCGCCCACGAGGACGACACCGACGAGGACATCCGCCGCCGTGCCGAGGAGGTGCTGAGAGCCACCTTGGAGCAGAAGGAGTCCTTCATCGCCCAGCAGAAGAAGCTCATCGCCGAGCAAGGCGAGCGCATCCGAAACCTCGACCGACAGGTGGACGAGCAACTGGTGCGCATACAGAAGGCGGCGGAGGAAATCATCGACTTGGAGCACGACGTGGACCGTCTGCTGCCCAAGGCCCTCTACGCCGACAACGTGCTCGACAGCATCTCCTGCTACACCACCACGCAGATAGCCAAGGAGCTGGGCTTGACGGCGCAGGAGCTGAACCGTCTGCTCTGCGCCGAGCGAGTGCAGTACTACCAGAGCGGGCAGTACATGCTCTACGCCGAGTATGCGCACCAGGGGCTGGCGAAGAGCCGCACCCACTTCGACCTCTTCGTGGGCAGAGACACCGTACATACGAGGATGTATCTCGCGTGGACCGAGCGGGGGAGAAAATTCATTCACCAACTGGTGAAATGAATTTCCTGACTTTTCATCGTGGAGGGGGCTTTTTCTCTCCCCCAACCGCCACGTCTTTTCTCCCAACCACCACGTCTTTTCTCCCCAACCACCCCGTCTTTTCTCCCCAACCACCCCGTCTTTTCTCCCCAACCACCCCGTCCCTCCTTCATAAGGAGGGCTCCACCTCTCTCCCCGACCCTCTCTCCTCAGGCGAGAGGGGGAAACCGCTCCTCCTCGTCGCTCTTCACCGCTACGCTCTGAGGTAGGCGGGGCGTCAGAGCCCTCGCCAGGGTTCTTTGTGCGGGTGTAAACCCGCTTCCATCGCTCGCTGCTTGCTCACATCGCCGCTTGCCCCCTCGCTGCTTGCCCCTTGCTGCTTGCCCCCCTCGCCGCTTGCCCCATCGCTGCTATTAAGGGCGTATGCCAACTCAACATTCAAAAATCAACATTAAACATTAAAGAAAACATTAAACATTAAACATTAAACATTAAAGAAAACATTAAACATTAAACATTAAAGAAAACATTAAACATTAACTCAACATTAACCCAACATGAATACAATGATTATGAAAGTAGTGATGCAGGGAGAGACGTTCCTCGTGGATTCTCCCAAGAGCGAGAACGGTAAGCTCGCCAAGTGCAACATCGTGTTGCAGGAGTTCGGCGGAAAGTATGAGAACCAGTACGCGGCGGCAATGCTCGGCAAGGACGCGCAACTCAGGTTTTATGCCGGAGAGATGGTCGTGGCGAAGCTCCGCTTCCAGACGCATGAGTACCAAGGACAGGTATACCAGGACATCCTGGTGCAGGACATTCAGAAACTGAAGTAAAGAATGAAGAGTGAAGAAACTAAGTTTGACGACCGAAAGGGAAAGTCAATTCAAATGTGTTACTTAATCAATAATTGATCAATGGCTTTTGGAATATCCAATAACGTAAGGAGCAGGGCGGTGCAGGTTTGCACGCCCGAGCTTTTCCACCGAGCTACCAGGAGTAGCCGGGTGAAGGACGTTTGCGCACAGATAGAGGACGCACTGGAGCGCAAGCGCCGTGGCGAAATCTGCCAGGAGGACTACGACACGATGAAGACCCGGCTCAAGTCGCAGCTCCCCATCCTCACGCCACACGCCACATTCCGCAACGGCCGACGCCTCAACGCCGACGCCATACCCAGCGGACTCTCCATCTACGACAAGGACCACATCCCAGACCCTCGCGGGTATTGGGAGGAGAAGAGAGAAGAGCTGAGAGTGAAGAATCGGGCGGTCTTGGAGCGCATTCTCTTGGTCCACGTCACTCCATCGCTCGAAGGTCTCCGCCTCGTCTTCGCCATCCCCGACGGCATGGACTTGGCAAGGGCGCAGCGGTGGATGTCGGAACAATTAGGGGATGCGGAATACGACACGTGCGTGAAGGACTTGGCACGACCCTCCTTCATCGTGCCCGAGGAGTACATACTATACATCAACGAGAAGGAACTATTCAAGGACAGAGGAAACCTCCCACAGATTTCACAGATCAACACAGATTTTTCGGGGAAGAATTTTACGGATTCTTCTTGTAAGGCTCACACGGATTCCTCGGATGGTTCTTCGCAAGCGAAGAAACAACGTTCGGCGGCCGAAGGGAAAGCCAATCCAATGGAAGGGAAGAGGGAAGAGGGAAGAGGGAAGAATCCAAATGCAAAACTTGCTACAAATCAGAACCTCAAGGAAACTTCCAGCTCGGGTCTCAAAGAAACTCAAAACTCTGGACTCAAAGAAACTTCAAGTTTGGGACTCAAGGAAACTTCAAGTTTGGGACTAAAGGAAACTTCAAGTTTGGATTTTAAGGAAAGCGGGCTTGCACCCGCACAAATAATCTCTGGCGAGGGCTCTGATGCCCCGCCAACCGCAGAGCGCAGCGGTGAAGAGCGACAAGAAGGAGCGGTTACATCCCCTTCCCTCCTGAGGAGGGAAAAGGGGCTTGGGGACAAGGGAGGTGGAGCCCTCCTTATGAAGGAGGGACGGGGTGGTTGGGAAAAACCTCCCCAGCAGGGAGAAAAGGGGGTTGGAGGGGAAGCATTCCCCTCGGAATACGACGGAATCCCCTACGAGACGATAACCAGCAAGCTGGTGGAGCTATTGGGAGGCGAGCCCCAGCACGGCTCGCGCAACAGCTTCATCTTCACGCTGTCGTGCTACTTGCGATACCTGTGCGACGACAACCGCGACTGGATCAAGGCGGTACTCCCCACCTTCGGGGAGGAAAAATCAAGAGCCTTCGCCACGGTGGACAGCGCATGCAACCGCAAGCAAGCCCACCGCATGCCGAGCATCGTGCGCAAGGCCATCCAGCTCTGCCAGGACGAGCAAGCCCGAGGCAGGGCCGCCGACTACGACGCCGACGACTTCGGCGACATCAATAATCCCGAATCCTATTTCTATCGCATCCATGAGATGCCCCGGAAGCTCCCCAACCTCATCAAGCTCCTCATCTCCAAGACCCCCGACATCTATCAGCCAGCCGTGGCACAGGCGGTGTTCCCGCCTCTGGGGGCGCACCTCTCGGACACCCGCTTCCGCTACATCGACAACGTGGAGCACGAGGCCACGCTCATGAACATCCTCTGCGCCCCTACGGGAAGCGGCAAGGAGTGCATCTCCCAGCCCATCAACCGCATCATGGCGGACATCCGTCTGCGCGATGCCGAGCAACGCCAGCGAGAGCGTGCCTGGAAGGACGAGTGCAACAGCAAGGGCGCCAACAAGGACAAGCGCGACCGCCCCGAGGGCTTGGTGATACAGGAGGTGAACATCGACATGACCAACCCTGCCTTCGTACTGCGAATGAAGGAGGCGGAGAACCACTTCCTCTACGCCAAGGTGAACGAGCTCAACCTCTTCGACGCCCTCAAGGGCAAGACCAACCAGCACTTCCGCATCATGGAGCTGGCCTTCGACCTCGGAAGCTACGGACAGGACCGTGTGGGCGTGCAGAGCGTGACGGAGACGGTGAAGGTTCGCTTCAACTGGAACGCTTGTTGCACCCCGAAGAAGTGCCGCGACTACTTCCGACGGGTGGTGACCGACGGCCCCGTCTCGCGCATCTCCTTCGCCACCATCGAGCGCCGTCCGTGCGGTTCGGCGATGCCCATCTACGGCACCTACGACGCCGCCTTCGACGAGGAGCTGCGCCCCTACATCGACAACCTGGTGAAGGCTCGTGGACTGGTGGACTGCCCGCAGGCTCTCCTGTTGGCCAAGAAGCTGGTGGAGGAGAACGCCGAGTTCGCAAGGCTGTCGCAGAACTATGTCTTTGAGAATTTGAGTTTCCGTGCCAACGTCATCGCCTACCTCAAGGCGTGCGTGCTGTACGTGGCCAACGGCATGAAGTGGGAGAAGTCGATAGAGGACTTCGTGCGCTGGAGCGAGCGTTACGACCTGTGGTGCAAGCTGAAGCTCTTCGGACAGATGATCTACGATGCCGACGGCGAGCAGGACAAGCCTTCTCGCATCAACGGTCCGAAGAACCTCTTGACCCTCCTGCCCGACGAATTCACCGAGGAAGACTACATCAAGGTGCGCCGTGCGCAAGGTTTCGACAACGACGACCGCAAGCGCATCAAGGACGCCATCAGCCAGTGGGTGCATCGTGGGTATGTGGTGAAGGTGGAAGGTGCCGCCCCAAACGTGAGCGGCAGGAGTTCTGACGCTGACACTGACAGTCCGATTTTCCGCAAGATTAGGTTCCGCCGAAAAGCGGAACAATGTTAAGTGTTGAATGTTAAATGTTAAATTAGGGCATACGCCATCATGGTTTGCCCTGATTTAGCAACTCCACAATGCTTAAACATCAATCTTGAACAACTTAACAACTTAACATTTAACACTTAACACTTAACATTTAACACTTAACATTTAACATTAAAATAAAAAAGATGGAAATAATATTGAAACGCATAGCTAAGAAAAAGACCTATACCATAGGGAAGCTCTTTATAGTGAAGAGTGATGACAAGCAAGTGCATCGTGAAATCCTCCCTGGCAAGCGATTGGACGACAAGCGAATCGTCCGTTGCGAGGTGGATGAGAGCCAGCTCACGGGGGAGCATTACTTCTGCGACACCCTGGAGCCTACGTGGCGCAACCTCCTCGGCATCGACTTAGCCCCCGGGGAGGTGAACGCGAGATACAGCCGTCAGAGCGGCAAGAAGGCTCGCAAGATACCGGGCAAGACCGCCATCCCCGAAGGCTCTTACCCGGTGCTCGTCACCAAGTCGCCACGCTTCAAGCAGTGGTTGCCATTGCTCGTGGGCGTGCCAGGCTTCGAGGGCATCCGCATCCACGCCGGCAACTATCCCGACGATACCGAGGGCTGCATCCTCGTGGGCGAGAACAAATACAAGGGCATGGTGGTGAACTCCCGCAGGTGGCTGAAACGCCTCGTCGACCGCATCACCGAGGCGAAGGAGAAAGACGAGGCGGTCTGGATCACCATCATCTGACGCTGACACTGACAGTCCGATTTTCCGTCAAGATGATACGGCATCAACACAAGACACACAGGGCGGACACCTTCCAATGTGTGTCCCCCCACCCTGTGTCGTGTGTTACTGAAAAAGAAATCTAACGACCTAATCGAATGAACAACAAAAATACTATTTCGCGGTAGACCTCGGTGGCACGTGGATAAGCAGCGGCGCCGAGTGCACCGAGCGTATGATGGTTGGCATAGCCTTTCAACAAGACTTTCTTGCCATTGACCGGCAATCCTTTCTGAGGATTCATCTCTATGGTGCGCACGCCAAATGATTCTTTGATTTGGTCGGCGATTTCACTCTTCGTTCTTCATTCTTCACTTAATTTCCGTCTGGTTTGGTCACATCCTGCACCACCGATGGATACCAAACGAACTTATTGAAGTCGTCTGGCTTGGCAGGATTAAAGTCTTTCCAGTCAGAGCGCAGGTATTTCACGATAGGCAGATCAAGCTGCTTCATGCCCATCACCACCATCTTGGCGACCTCGTAGGCACCGTAAGGATTGGTAACCTAACGTCTCGAAGAAAGTACGAGTCATATCGTGAAGCTCGATGACAGGCACGCCTTCACGCTTCGCCACGGCACGCATGGCATCAGGATAATCGCCATGAGTCTCCTGTATCTTGCTGTGGGTAGCATCGTCGAAGCGACGGCGCTGGGTAGGAGTCACGAAGATGATGTTACCACCCTTCTTGCGAACCTCGTCGATAAACTCCTTCAGATTGAAAGAGAAGTTGTACCAAGCACCGCTACCAGCAAACTTTTCTTTCCGGTCGTTGTGTCCAAACTCACAGATTACATAGTCACCTTCCTTCATCATCGACAACACCTTGTCGAGACGGTTGGAAGCCAAGAAGGAACCTGTGGTTTAACGATTTTAGTTGCGTGGTTTAACGATTTTAGCTGACCACTTTCAGCATTATTGTTAATACGAGTTGACCCAGTTACAATTTCTCCTCCATCTCTTCGGTGGAAAGTCCCTTGAGTACCTTATATTTTGGTTATTCAACCTTAATATTTGACAATCCATCATTTATAGTCCTTTCGAGGAAAAACTATTCAAATCCCCACCCTTTATATTTTGACATCCGAAATATTTGTTGTAATTTTGCAAAAAATATAGAATAAGCCATAAAACCATTACAGCATGAGACCATCAAGATATACTGATCTACTTTCCAAGGCATTATATACCTTATTATTATATATAGTGACCAACTGCAACCTCTGGCTTTCCATGCCAGCGGCTGCCCATGACATTCGTCTGGATGGCACCCGACTTTCCGCAATAGACGGACTGTCGTGCAACACCGTGAACGACATCACGCAAGACCAAGAGGGATTCATCTGGCTTGCCACCTCCAACGGCATCAGCCGATACGATGGATACCAATTCATCAACTTCACACAGCCGAGAGACAACACCCGGAACAAGAACAACAGCTCCGTCGCCCAACTCATCAACGACGAGAAGAATGGGCTTATCTGGGGCTATAGCTCCAACAGCATCCTTTGCTGCTACGACCTGGAAGGCTCCCATTCCTCTGAATATTTCGATTCCAAGGAACCCACGCTCTTGAGAAACCGTTTCAAGAGCAGCCACGGCATCTGGCTTTTCTCTCCCGACTTCGGTGTAAGATACCTCACATATAGCAAGGGGAAATTCCACGCCATCGACTACACCGTAAAAAATGGAAAACTCGCAAGCGACAGGCAACTGCAAATAGCGGAAGACGGCAAACAAAATATCTGGATAGCATCCGACAAGGGACTCAACATGGTAACACCCGACCACAAGAGCCACCTGAAGATTAACCACAAAGCAATCATCACCCTGACCTGCGAAGGCAACACCATCGCCGCACTCACTAAAGGCGGAGAAGCCTATTTATACAACAGCCAAGGCAAGCTCATCAAGAAAAGCCAGCTTCCATCCATGGTGGGATTCGTGGGCAAGTCGCGCGCCTCTTTCTTCTGGCAGGGAGAATGGTATATCTTCACAGAGCAAGAAACCTTCGCCATGAACCTAAAGACAGGCAGCTTCCGCAAACCAAAGATCCAGATTCCCAACGCCATGGACAAGAATCCACTCAAGTCCTACCACTTTCTCTACGACAAGAAAGGAAACGCCTATCTCTTCAGCAGGAAAGGAAAAAGCTACAAGAAATTCCACTTGTTGGACGACAAAGCATGCATCAACGGAAGAGACAAGAACTTTACGGCTACCGAGGATGCACATGGCAGAGTATATATCGTATCCTACGGCAATGGTCTGTTCGTCTATGATCCCAAGGACGACCACCTACAACATTTCTCCGCCTACGACAAGAATCCACTCATCCATTCCAACTTCCTGCTCAACGTATTCATCGACCAAAGCGGATGCCTCTGGCTCTGCATGGGCGATGGTGTATATTGCTGCAGAGAAATGAGGAATCTATACACCGAATGTGTCAAGCTGGAGCCAAACGACAACAGAGAGTGGAGCAACTATGTACGACACATCAGCTACATTGGCAACGACCAGATAGCCGTGAGCACCCGAGCCAACAAGACCTATATTTACAACATCAAGACCCAAAAGTCGGCATTATCGCTACAGACCAACTCTTGTGTATATACCTATGCTATCGACCCTCTGGGAAAAACATGGATTGGAACCAAGGGAGACGGCATATACATCAATGGCATCCGATATTCCAAATACGAGAAGGAACACTTTGCACCAAGCGCTAACTTCTACGATGTCATCTTCGACAAGTTGGGCAGGGCTTGGGTTGCCACATGGGGCGACGGACTGCTCCTCACCCAACAGAAAGTCAACGCTCAGGGGAACAGAACCTTCAAGACGTTTCTCGCAAAAAACGGCAAGGAGGCACAGATACACGACTTGTTGATGGATAAAAAGGGAAGACTCTGGATATGCACCAACAATGGCATTGTAATGGTAGATACACGTGCAAGGAACATATCAGAAAAATCTTTCATCAGATTCAGCGAGGAAAAAGGAACGCTGCCCATCAGCGAGGTGGATTGCGGGCTCTTGTCACACGATGGCACACTATGGTTTGCCACAACAAAAGGCGTATTGAAATGCAGGTTCGACGAAAAAGCCAGAAAACTCAGTTTCAAGCAATTCGATACCACCAATGGCCTCACAGACAACAACACCCGCTCCCTGGCAGAAGACAAGTTTGGCAACATCTGGATAGGCACGGAAGAAGGCATCTCCCGCCTCAACGCAAAAACCAACGACATACGTTCCTTTCAGCTTGGGCGCGACATTCAAAGCAACAATTTCACGGAGAATTGCGCAGTCCAACTCCCAGATGGTCGCATTGCCCTGGGAGTAGCCAATGGAATGTTCTTCATCACTCCACGACGCGACACCAGTATCCCAAATTCACGCATGAAAGTTGCCATCACCGACCTCACCATCAATGGCATCTCCATCTACGACGAGGAACACAACAACATGCTCACTAAGTCATTGAGTTATGCAAAGGAAATCAGCTTGCCTTCCGACAAGAACTCGCTCTGCATCTACTTCTCCAACTTCGACTACCCACACATCAAGAACGCGATGTATCAATATTACCTGGAGGGACTGGACAAGGATTGGCGACCTGCCACGAGCATCAACCACGCCGACTTCAGCGATCTAAGCCCAGGTCACTATACCCTGCATGTACGTACCCGAACGGGAAGCAACCAATGGAGCAAAGAAACCACACTCGGCATCCACATCCGCCAGCCCTGGTACAACACCTGGATGGCATGGACCGTCTATCTCCTGCTTGTCGGCGGCGCCATCATCATCTACTATCGGTCATGGCGACGAAACTTCGAGCTGAACCAGCAAGTAGAGATGGAGAAAAAAATGTCCAACTTCCGCATCGAGTTCTTCACCCATATTTCGCACGAGTTCCGTACACCACTCTCCATCATCCAAAGCTCCATAGAGAAAATCATGTTGTCGGACGAAGCCACTGGCATCAACAAGCGAACCGTGCTCACCCTGAGCCGAGGCAACAAACGCATGCAACGGCTCATTAACCAACTCATGGAATTCCGCAAGGCAAACACGGGCAACATGAAGCTGAACATAGAGCACAGCGACATCGCGACCTTCGTAAGAAACATCTACAACGATATCTACACCGTGGCTAAACAGAAGGACATCAGCATGAGCTTCACTCCTTCCGCAAGAAAAATGCAACTGGCATTCGACCGCCAGAAGGTAGAGAACATCACTTACAACCTGCTGAGCAACGCCGTGAAATATACCCCAGACAAGGGAACCATCATGGTAAAGCTATGCTGTGAGGCTGGATGGGTGAAACTTACCGTAGAAGACAATGGACCAGGCATCAAGCCTGAGCGAGAGCAAGACCTCTTCAAGCCTTTCATGCACGGCTATGTATCAAAAGGCGGCATGGGCATCGGACTCTATACGGCACACGAGATGGCAGTGCTGCACAAGGGATCGCTCAGCTACCAACGTTCAAAGGCTTTGGGCGGAAGTCTATTTACCCTTACCCTACCTGCTGGCGAAAGTGTCTATTCGCCGAATGATTTCGCTGACAAGTCGGCTGTGGATAGTTCCAGCATCGAACATCAGGAGCTGGAAAACATCGTAAAGGAGATGACTCCACAAGCCATCAACAACGTTACGGTGATGGTCATCGAGGACGACCCTGACATGATGGAACAAATCAAAGGCGAGCTTTCCGTCTATTTCAAGGTAGCAAGTTTCATGAACGGAAAGACGGGCTACGAGAACATCAAGAAAGTGAAGCCCGCCCTGCTCATCACCGACATCATGCTGCCGGAAATGAGCGGCTATGAGATTGCAAGCAACCTGAAAGCCGACCCCGAGACCCAGAACATCCCTGTCATCATGCTCACCGCCTTCGACGATGTGAACCACATGCTGAAGGCTTACAAGAATTTCGTGGATGACTATATGGTGAAGCCTTGCAACTTCAAGCTGCTCATCGCCCGCGCCCTACAATTTGTAAGCATGGAACAGAAAAGCATGGAACTAAAAGAGAAAGAGTTGAAAGACAAGGAATCGTCTATAGAATCTGTCGACAATATCCAGATAAAACCTGTGAAGGAAATTAAGAAAACAGAACCGAACATCTTGATGTCAACACTCGACAAGAAGTTCAAGGACAAGTTAGAGGCGGTCGTAGCCCAACACGTCAGCGACAACAACTTCAATGTGGATCGTCTCGCCGAACTGCTCAACATAGGCCGCACGACGATGTATAACCGCACCAAGGCAATCATGGGAGTATCGCCTAACATTTACATTCAGAACGAGCGTCTGCGCATCGCCGCCAAGATGCTGTTGGAAGGTGAATACACCGTAAGCGAAATCAGCGACAAGGTCGGGTTCTCGGATGCCACCTATTTCTACAAGTGCTTCAAGAACAAGTATGGCATCACTCCGAGCAAGTATGGAAAATAAAAACTCAAAAAGGTCGCCTATCCATGGGCGACCTTATATTTTAGTTTACACCTCATCCATTCTCAACAACTTATAACCATCAAACTGCATAATAATCTTATGCAATTGGGTTCCTTGGCGCAAAGCTTCAACTCTTGGAGCATTGGCATAACCATTAATTTGACACTCCGCTTGTTTCCATTGCTCATTGATGCGAGCCTCATATTTTTCTTTTGGTTCGCCTTTTTCACGCTTAGGCACCAACTTCAACTCTAAGATATAGCTATGTTTGGTATCATAATGTGTCAAGTCTGGCAAGAGGAAGAAGTCGCAATAGCCATGGTTCAGTTCCAACTCCGGTGCAGTATAGTAATAGGCGTTCAGATTGAGATAAGCCATAAAGAAGCCTTGCAGGTTTCGCTCTCCCTCAATGCTATCTCGTACCGATGATACTTGCTCGTAGGCATCCGCCATGTATTGCAAGGCTTCACGCCACTTGCCATCATACGCCATATCGTAATAATAATCCGTCAGCTTATTGTTGCTAACAAATGCCTTGGCATCTATCAACTCCAACAAGTACTCATAGTATTGCTTACGGACATTATTATTAGGAATGCCAAGAATCAGTTTGGCACCTCTTGTTCCCTTGATGGTAAGCATACCATAATAAAACAACAAACTAGGGAATACCTCTGGGTCGGTGATTTCGTGCGCTGGAAAAGTCTCCAAGAGCGAAGCTACAATCTCTCCCTTCTCGGCAATGGTACGTATCACGCCCTTACGGTCACCATCCAGCTTGTCGAGCTGAATGAGTTTCTTCATTTTGTTGTAATCCGTCTTGGTATTCGGGTCTATCATCTCTTCGGGTCCCTCACCACGTCGAAGATAGTTACGAAGATAGTAAATGACCATATCGCAGTTGAACACCTTACTTTGGGTCTCCAAAGCATTCTTCGAGAAACAATAGTTGTCATACCAAGGCTTCATTTCATTGACAATGGCATCGATGTCTCTATCGGAAGGTATATCTCCCTTTTTCTTGTAATAGTTGAACATATCATATACATCCTCCGTGGAGAAGCCCAACATTTGATTGAACGGCTCTTTAGTGGAGATATGCCAACCGATATTGAAACCGCTGGTCACATCATCGAGCGTCACAGGACTTACACCCGTGATGAAGATACGTTCGAAATTGCCCTTGAACATCTTGAAGATGTCGCGATAGAAACCCTCGGCATGAGTCATCGCCCAATACACATCCTCCCCTTTCTCATTGAGCACGGTATTAGTGAAGTTGTCATATTCGTCGATGATTAGATATTGCCTGATTCTCAATTTCTTTGCCTCAATGTTGATGAGGTTCAGTTTTAATGTTGCCCTCGGAGTCTCTTGTACCTTTTTGACAAAAGACTCACAATAAGAGTCTCTGTAAATATCGACATAGCCATCCAACATGGCACCGCAATACGCATCGAAATTTTCTGCCAAATGTTCTATATCGCCACCCACCTGCGAAAAATCCAGATGCAATATCTGGTATTTCCCTTGCAAAGACGTAGGGTGCTTACCTATCCACAAATCACCAAACCACTCTTGAAACTTATCCTTTGTACGGCAATCATAGTAAGCATGAAGCATGCCAAGGAACACGCTCTTGCCAAAACGGCGAGGGCGGATAAAGATAAGGTTGCGAGCCTCCCTCTCCAACTCAGGTATATACATCGTCTTATCGACATAATATATGTTTTGCTCCACGATGGTAAGAAAATCCTGCACACCATATGGCAATTCTTTCACGTCCTGCTCCATATCATTCTATCTTTGTTTCTTAATTGCAAATGCAAAGATAGAACAAATATTTAAGAAAACAAGGATTTTAACAAGAAAAGGCAAAGGCAAAGAGGTAAATCTCTTGCATTTGCCCTATTCACTAAAATTATTCTTTTCTATAGGAATATTAGGATATAAGGAAGTGCCCCATGGATTTGTTTTTATTTGACTACAATTTTCTTGCCATGATTGATATAGATGTCCTTTGCAGGAAAGCGAACTTCAACACCCATCAAATTGTACCACTTGTCATTTTCCACCTTACCCTTATTGAGAGTCACATCAGTAACACCTGTCGTTGTAGGATACACCCCAGGAGTATCACTCCCCAGATAATACCCTAAATGAGTAGGCTGATTGTAACCGATGTTTTGATTGATTGCGCTCATTTCATATACGTGGTCTGTCATTAACCAAGGATAAGCATACTCGCAAGGATACCAAGTGGAGAAGATACGAAGCTCAGGATTCTCTTCTGTCGAAGAGGTAGGCAAAATAATCTCCTCACGCCAGTCGCCCAAGATGTCTCCATACCAACAAGGATTCTTCTTGGTGGAATTGATGTCAGTCACATTATATTTATATAAGGTAAAGATACGACCGCCAGGATTGTTTCCAGCCAGGATTGCATCTATCGTCGTACCATTAAGCAATTGGCGATTGAGCGAGCCACTAAACCAAATGCCCATGTTGCAGGAAGTGGGCTTATACCCCAAATCCTCACCAGTTGAAGAATAGGCATTGCCGCCAGCAAACCACATTTCGCAGCCTGGGCTTGTAGGGTCAATGTCACCAACCATAGCTCTACCACAGTCACTTTCTTGCTCCCCTACGTTGTCCCAAATAATCTCGCCAGTCTTGGCATCACGTAGGGCTGCATTAGTTGCTCCCGTCTCAAAACAAGACCAAATTTGCATCATACTTATAATCCTTATGGACATCTGCAGTCGATGCAAGGGGAATGGAGATATAAGGAAGGCCACCCGACACGCGTTCTTGGCTGATAGTATAAGTACCTAAAGTCTCGTTCTTACCTGCGTAAGTAAGGCGATATGTGTTTGCCTTTGTTAGACTAGCCTTCGTATCTTGATAATCTGTCTTAGCATAAAGACTTGTCATACCAGACAATGTACTTTCTGCAAGTTGTGAATAAGCATATTCCACGCCGTCTATTGTCATAAATCTAGCATCGCCACTCTTTATGATAGTACAACCTTTCTTAAAATTAAAAGTAAAAGGTTGCTTTAGTAAATCATCCTTAACCACATTATACTCCACCTTCAACTTGAAATAATGACCTACAACAGATTTTGAAGGAAAATAGATTCCACTGACTGTCATGTCATAATCACTATTTTCCACCTTTCCTTGATACTGAATCTCATCACTCTGAGGATAAACATCCACTACCAACTGGATGTCGTCGTTGGATGAAGGAACAATACCAGAAATGGTCATCTTCAACTTGGTAGAATCTTCTTCTATTGCCTCAAACTTAGCCTTGACATCATCTTTACGCCAAGGTTTTGTACCATTCCAAACAAAGCTGTTATTAGAGGCAACAAGCTCCTGATTCAACATGCACTTAGCACTCAGCACACTAACATTGTCATCATCCGAACAAGCGGTAAAAGCTACTATTGCTGAAAGCAAAAATATATTTAAAAAAAACTAAGTAACTTCATAATCTATATTTTTAGGAAATGGCTTCAGAAGATTCCAAAGCCATTTCTAATTCAATAATTTATTCCCAGCCAGTATTCTGGTTCCACTTCACACCATACTGCTCATGTTTCAACATCTCATCGACAGGGATTGGGAAGAAGTACATCTTGTCGTTCCAGTCAATACGAGTATCAGCCAACGTTTGACGCTCATAGTTGAACGTGCCATCGTTGTTCTTGGTAATATGCATCACATAGATGTTCTTTCCAGAGAACTTGTCACCTTCCTTCCAACGACGTACATCCCAGAAGCGATGTCCCTCAAAAGCAAGCTCCACCATACGCTCACGCTCATACTTATGCCAGAACTGATCGCTTGTAAGGTTAGTTGGCAATCCTGCCACACCAGCACGTGTACGTGTCTCATTCACGGCCTCACGTGCAGTCTTCAAGTAACCACTTGTAAAGCCATCACCGTTTGGCGCTACATCTGCACCACCAGTCATACGGAACACAGCCTCAGCATAATTCAGATAAAACTCTCCCAAACGGAACACTACCCAAGAATGGACTGCAGTCGTATTCTTACCAGGTCTCAAATCAATCACCTTCTTATTATCAAGCAATTTCTTCAGATAATATCCTGTGGTAGTGGCACCGATAGCAGGCAGACCACTTGCACCATTCTCATAGGTTTCCAACCTGGCTGCATTATAGAAAGGCCAAACATCGCCATTACGCGCAACAGTCTTCGCAAAACGAGGGTCCAGCTTATCTATGCTCTTCATCGCCTCATTAGGATCGTTCCAATCCAGCTCAGAGCCATCCGCTGCCACATCGTATGCCTCTACCAAAGACTGTGTAGGACAATTGCCACCAGCGCCAGCACCCGTGATACCTACAGGAAAGTTGCGCTGTTCGAGTCTTCGTCCATAATTACCTGCACTATACATCGTAGGACGCACGAATATCATCTCATGGCCAGGAGCGATGGTCGTATTATCAGCTGCCCAAATGCTATTGTAGTCAGCAGGCAACTTAAAACCTTCCTTCAAGCAAGCATCAATCACCTCCTTGTTGCGCAAAGCGGCTGTGCGCCAAAGACTCGCATCGTTCTCTGTATTGAACAAAGGACTAGCGGCATACAAAGCAGCACGGGCACGCAGAGCTAACACTGCAAGACGTGTGGCACGCAAGTTTTCGTTCGCTACACCAACACCATTGTCCTCCGACCATTGAGATGGCAGTTTGTCGGCAATAGCAGCACACTCTTCGTCAATAAACTTAAAGATGTCCTTCGCTGGTGTACGTTCAAGATTATTGACTTCCTCAGGCTGGATATCTTTCGTATAGAATGGAACAGCTCCATACTGACGCACAAGATTGAAATAGAAATACGCTCTCAGGAACCGCACTTCGTAAGGGAAGCGATTCTTATACTGGAAAATCTCCTTACTATAGTTATCGTCAAGTTCATGTTCCGGGAAGGTCAAGCCTTCCGAGAACTGATCTAAGTACAAATTAGCCGCAGAGATACCAGTATACATCTGAGTCCACATGGTATTCATAGACTTGGAAGGGCTCCAGCTACCATTGAAGAAAGTCTCAATGCTATTACCAGCTACAGAATAGTCTGACTCATCGGTAGCCGAAGACTCAAATGCAGCTCCATACTCATCAAAGCCACAATCCACAGAAGCATAGACGTTGGTTACAAAACCAGTGACACGGTCAAAAATCTTCTCTATGTCTTCCTTATTATATTTTCCACCAGTGTCCTCACGATAGTTCATCTGGTCTGAGCATGATGCCAACAAGGCTGAACAAGCCAAAGCACCTAATAATATCTTGATTTTCATCGTTGTATTCTTTTTATACATTTATAATTAGAAACCTATCTGCAATCCAACGACAACACTACGTGTCAAAGGATTGGTAGCTCCGCTATCGTCTGCATAGTTCAGCATTTCTGGAGATGAATTCTTGATATGATCGAAACAAAGCAAGTCAATGCCACGAACGTAAATCTTGGCATTATCCACCACCTTAAGAGCATTCAACAATGATTTTGGGAACTTGTAGTACACCTCCAAGTTACGAAGACGGAGATAAGAAGCATCCTTCAACCACCAAGTACTTTTCTGATAGTTGTTCTGATTGCTCAACGTTGACAGACGTGGGAACAAGGCATTCTGGTTTTCTGGTGTCCAACGATTGTCATAGTAATACTGTGACAAAGAGGTCTTACCCATCAAAGGGCGAAACAATCCTGCCGTGTTGAGCATGGCAGAACATCTACCCGTTCCCTGGAACATCGCATTGAAGCCCAAGCCATTCCATTCTGCCCCAAGATTAAAGGAGAAGTTGGTCTCTGGGATGGTAGAATGTCCGATGGCATGCATATCATTAGAGTCAATCTTATTGTCACCATTTAAATCCTTGTACTTGATGTCACCTGGACGAACTACACCCCCCAAGTTTTGAACAGGGCTTGCAGCAATATCTTCCTCATCTTTGAATAATCCTATTGCCTCGTAACCAAAGATTTGACCATATTCCAAATTCTTTGCTGAAAGCCAAGGATAAAGTTTCGGAGTCTCGAGATTCTCAACTACCTTGCTACGAGCATAAGAGAAGGTTCCGCCCAAATTGTAAGTAACCTGTCCTACTCGTTTCGTATAATTGATACCTATCTCAGTACCCCAGCTATCCACGATGCCACCATTTACGTAAGGAGCAGTTTTACCAAGGGCAGAAGAATACTTGGAAGAACCATTCACCCAAATATCGTTTCTACGCTCATAATACGCATCTATGGTTGCTGTAAGTCCCTTGAACATAGCAATATCCAAACCTACATTATACTTATAGGCTTTCTCGTGCTTGGTACCAGTAGAGGCAAGGGTACTAATACCCCAGCTGCCGATGTCAAGGGCACTATAGCTATTCGTAAAGGCATAACTTCTTCCTGACAACCCACCGTAGTTTTGCTCCCAGTATCCATCGTATGGAGTCTTATCTGTATTGATGATGCCAAAAGAAGCACGAAGCTTGAGCAAGTCGATGAAATCTATGTCTTTCATGAAATTCTCCTTGGAAATAACCCAACCTGCCGCAAGGGTAGGTGAGAACGCCCAACGGTCATGAGGTGAAAGACGATTGGCTGCCGATTCCACCAATGTCAAATCCAAGAGATACTTGTCCATATAACCATAATGAGTATATAATGAGAAGTTCTGGCGATAATAGGTATTGTTAAGACCTATTGTATTTCGATATTCATAATCCCACTTCAACTGTGCAAAGACACTATGACTGCCAAAAATACGGTCATAGTCGAGCAATGCTGCAAAATTGAAGTTGCGACGGAACGTCTTGACCGACTTACCTTCTCCCATCTCACTATCTGTACCTCCATTCACACGATTGATGACAGGATCACCATTGTTGAAATCAGCCACTTGGTTGTAAGCATAGGTATAGGTCTTGGAGTGATCCTCGTAGTAGGCTGCGAGGTTATCATATGCTATGCGTGCGCTACCACCAAGACCTTTCAAAATAGAAGAAAAGTCCTGACGCAAGGTAAGATCAGCAAAGAGCGAGCGGATATGCTGCTTGTTATAGGCTGCTGCCACAGACTGAGCTACAGGATTCTTGGTACCATCAAAATCGTTGCTACCCCCCCAAGTACCATCTTCCAATTTCACAGGAATGGCACTGGAAGGCAAGTTATAGATCAAATTCCACAAATCGGTACCCGTACCAGGTTTGCTCGATTCGGAGAGTGTACCGAGGAGATTTACGGTCATCTTGGTCTTGTCGCTCAAGTCAGCATCCATATTCATGCGTAAATTGGCACGTGAATACTTGTTCTGCGTAGAATAGCCTTCATTTTCAAAGGCATTTTTGATGAAGCCCTTGTTTACCTGAAGGTTGGCAAGAGCATAATAGCGGAATTTCTGACCGCCACCACGAAAACTGATATTAGCCAAACTGGTAGGACTCGCATTGCGGAAAGTCTCCTTTCTCCAGTTTACATTAGGATAAATGTATGGCAATGTGCCGTTTCTAAACGCTGCGACCTCGTCTGCTGTATATCTACCCGTAAGAGAACCTTCACGAGCCATTGCCTCATTATAAGCCTCAGCATAGGTAGCCCCATCTACAAAATCTGGTACATCCGTATTCCAGCTAATCATCTGGTCGTAAGAGAATTTGATTTCATTGGCATTATACCTGCCACGCTTAGTCGTGATGCTGATCACACCATTGGCGCCCTTATAGCCATAGAGAGCCACGGCTGCTGCATCTTTCAGAATGGATACGTTCTCTACTTCCTCTGGTGTTACGTATGAAGCATCACGCTCGATGCCATCTACAAGAATCAGCGGATTGCTTCCAGAACTGGAATGAATGCCACGAACATAGAATGAATTGGTGGAATTCACATAGAGACCAGACTTTTGAATGGTGGTCAAGCCAGGCAAATAACCCATGAGTGACTGCGTAATGTCTCTGCTTGTACGCTTTGACAACATATCACCCGAAACGGTAGAAACGGCAGCTGTACCCTCTATCAAACTTTGCGCCTTGTCTGTGCACGCATTGGTAGTCTTTTCTTGTACCTGTTCCTTTATTTCGTCGGTTTGGGCAAAGCCATGCACTGACATACAGGCAAGGGCGCCCAAAACTAATATATTATTTTTTCTCATAAAGTGTCTTATGAATTATAATTATGAAATGAATGATTATTACTCCCATCCTGGGTTCTGAACCAAGCCATAGCCTTTGTTCACCTCATTGCGTGGGAATGGCTGCAGATACCACTTGGCATCGAAGCCTGATGTCCACCAGTTACGTGATCCTTTGGCGTTTGCCGTACCTAACTCGAAACGTTCATATTCAAACTTGGTTGGATAGACCACTTTTTTCTTTTGGTCTTCACCAAACCACTGACGGTTATCGTGCTTGCCATTAGCGTCAAGACGGTAGATACGAAGTCCATGCAAAGGCTTTGTCAAAAGCTCCTGCCCTCTCTTATAGCGCACGATATCAAACCAGCGGGTATCTTCAAAACCCAATTCACGCACACGCTCGTTGAGTAATTCTTCCAGAAGAGCTTCCTTGCTAACTACAGCCGTTGGATTGACCACTTCCAAGTTTTTCAATCCTACACGATTACGAACAGGATTGATCCATTTTAAAGCCTCGCTGACGTCTCCCTTCGACTGAAGGATAGCCTCAGCATAATTAAGATACATCTCAGCCAAACGGATGTAACACCACTGAGGAGCCACTTTATCGTTACGATATGCATCGGAGCCATAAGGACTCAAATAATACTTATTATTGGCGAAACCTGTAGCGAAACCACCTGAGCCAGAGTTGACTTCCTTCTCTGCATCTGTACCTGCATCACGTCCACCAATCCAAGTCTCAAGACGGTCAGGTCTGCTATCCTTACCATTCTCTTTCAAGGCAGTGGAGTTGGGTCCCTCGCCCAGATGAGTATCCCAGTTCAACGCATGGTCTGCGCCATTGATAAGTACTGTCTCATAGAGACGAGGATCACGAGTGTAAGTGGTCTTGCCTGCACCACCATCTGGCTTCTCCGAGTTCTCGGTAAGGAACATCTTGGCTTTTTGCTCATCGGTCATATCCTCCCATTTTGGCAAAGGAGTACCATCAGCCCATGGGAACATCATCACATACTCAAGCGTAGGATTATAGGCAAGACGGTTAATCTTTCTACCTGGTCCCCACATATGCCACATGTAATATTGGGATTTAAACGCATCATACCCATTCATGACCCGCGTCGAATGTAAAATTTCGTGACTTTCCCTATGCATATAAGCCTTGCGGAATGCTACACGATAGTCGCGCTCCGAAGGAGTGGTTGCACCTCGATGCTCCAAAATCTCAGCCTGTTCCAGATAATAATCATTGCCATGGTTGTTGATTGCATCAAAGAATTCCTTACAGGCATTGTAGAATCTATCCCAACGAGTCTTGTCATAATTACCATACCACACCATCTTCTGCTGCTCAGCCTCGTGAGTGCCACCATCATACGGTTCGTCAGCATTGAATATAGGAGAAGCAGCAAACTGAAGCACCTTACACTTCAAAGCCATGGCTCCAGCCTGGGTCCAACGTCCCAAGTCGTTGAGCTTACCATCAGCATTATAGTTCCATTCCAAAGAAGGGATAGCCTCATCAAGCAATTGAACCATGAAGTCAACGGTTTCCTCCACAGTACCACGTGGAATGGTATAGTTGCTACCATCAAACTCAAATGAACTTTTCACGATAGGCAGACCTCCGTAGAAACGGAAAGTATCGAAATAGCGTGCAGCGATAAGGCATTTAGCCTCTGCTTTCATTCGAGCCTTTTCCGTGTCATCGATACCTGGCACATTGTCAATATGCTCTATGAGTTGCCATCCAGCTCTGACAGCCTCCCAAACATTAGAGCGAAGGTATTCGAAAGTACATCCACGGTTGCCATAACCAGAATTTAAGCCACCTTTGTAATACTGATTGTTTACCTGTGAGAAATAGTCTTGCCAACAATCTGTCAACAACTGATTTTTTCCTGTATAAGGATCACATGGATATGGTTTACTAGAACTATTTGAATACGGGAGACCATAATACTGGCGAGAATAAATGCCAGAAAGGAAGTATCTTGTATATTCGGCATTGTTAAACACAGTGTCAGCCGTGATGTCTCCACCAGGAACTTTGTCCAGGAAAGCACTTCCGAACTTGATGTCATCCACACATGATGCCATTCCAAGACACAGCCCCGCTGCAAGGGTTATATTGAATATGTTCTTTAATTTCATAATTGTTAATCTTTAAAATCCGACCTTTAAGCCTAAAGCAAATGAACGAGTCAATGGATAAGTTGGCGCATTAGACACCTTGCTCTCCGGATCTCCCCACTTGTAGCTGGTAAATGTCAAGACATTATATCCACTGAGGGAAACTTGCAAGGTGTTCAACTTGATACGCTGCATCCAAGGGAATTTGAAATCGTAAGCCAACTGGAAACTCTTCAAGCGCAAATAGCTAGCATCTTTCTCATAAAGAGTAGATGAAGCATAGTTGTTACCTGCCGAAGCAAACGTTGGGCGTGGATACAAGGCATCTTGAGATGGGTTCTCCTCAGACCAAGAATTTTCATACTGATAGATGAGAAGTCCGCCCTGGTTGGCACCTGCCGCATCGGTAAATGGCTTGACAAATATATCGCTCAAGAGACGCGTTGTATTCCATGCGCTCGTCCACTGCATACTGAAACTCCAGTTTTTGTAACTGAATCCCAAGTTTACACCGAGCGTATATTCTGGGTCGTCAGTATAAGAATTGCTTAATCCGTAAGCAGAGTCTTTAGAGTCGATCACACCATCTCCATTCATATCGACGTATGTTGCATCACCAGGTTTCAAGACACCATTATCGACACCGGTCGTATGCTTAGGGAAAGGTTGTCCAAATTCTTTTTCATAATCAGCCTCGATGCCGTCATAATAGTATTTGTAGAATTTATAAAACTTGCGTGAGCCTATTCGATGCCCCTTCAAGTACATATACTGTTCTTCCTGAGGAGCCTCCATGCGCTCTATCACTTCATTTTGGTTATAGGAAAGGTTAGCACCTACCCAATATCTGAAATCAGGTCCTATCTTATCCTGCCAACGAGTAGTCAACTCATATCCCCAGCTATTCACCTTACCTGCATTACCAACAGGGGGTGTGAATCCCAAAATACTTGGATAAATTCCTGCAGAAAGAAGAATATCGCTACGCTTCTCGTAGTAATAATCGAACGTGGTGCGGAATCTGTCGTTAAGGAAATAAATATCAACACCATAGTTTTGCTTGAGCGACTTTTCCCAGGTCACATTCTGATTGTGCTTAGCCGACTCAATAATTCCATTCACATTATTACCCGTAATACCTCCAAAAGGATAGGCATATCCGCCTCCACGATTAGGATTGTTGCTTATGGGTGAGGAGAATGAGTCTGGTGTATAAAGGAAACGACCACCAGTAGCAGGTTTGTCATTACCCACCAAGCCCCACGTGGCACGCAGTTTCATGTAGCTGACTACAGGTTTGACTTTCTTCCAAAATGGTTCCTCACTCAGTATCCATCCCAAAGAGGCAGCTGGGAAGAAGCCGAAGCGTTTGTTCTCAGGGAAGTTCTCCGAACCATTGTAGCCCATATTAAACTCAGCCAGGTAACGAGTGTTCCAATCGTATGTGACACGAGCCGCCACACCTACAAGACCATGAGGAATAGAACTATAACTACTAGGATAATACTCCTTACGCTGATTGTAAAGGGCAAGAGCACTGAGGTGGTGGAGTCCAAAATCACGTTGCCAGTTGAAACTTGCCTCAAAATACCAGTTACGACCTGGCGATGGACTGCCCTCACTCCAAGACTGCGGTCCAGGCTCAGTGGATTTGCTGTAACCTATAGTACCATCTTCCTTCAACTTAGGAGTATAAGTCGGCATTTCTGCTGTAAGTTCCTTGGTAACAGAGTACCAACTATTGTAAGCACCTTTCAGTTTAAACGTCAAGCCCTTTGTTATAAAATCAAGATTCTGATCCAATGAGACATCTGCCACAAATGAGTTAGAACTGATATACTTGGCTCCTGTACCATAGTAAGATGTCAATCCATTTCCTCCAACAAAAGCCAACTGCTCATCATCATTCCATCCATTCGACTTATTCGATAAAGCGATAACCTTACCATCTACAATACCTGGACTAGAAAATGGTGTAGAATAATAAATATTACGGAATATGGTATTGTAAGTCTGACCTCCTGAATTTGGACGACTGGAATCATCGAGTTTTCCAGAAAGGCTCAGCGTTACCTTAGTCGTCTTGGTCACGTTCATATCTACATTGGCACGATAATTGAATCGCTTATAGCGGAAATCATTATGGTAACCCTGGTCATACTCCTTGAACAAGCCGCCTTGCGTCATGAATCCAGCTGAAACATAATAGCGTACCTTATTGGTTCCACCTGTTATGCTGACATTGTTCTGCGTTTGGAAAGTCGATTTTTTCATGATGTAGTCCATCCAATCAGTACTTGGGAAACGTAGAGGGTCATCCCCCGTGCGGAAACGCTCTATTGCATAGTCGCTCCAAACGCCACTTTCAGCTCCATCATACATCTGAGCTTTATTATAGAAGGTGGCATACTGATAAGAGTTAGCCAATTCCACCGTTTTGGTAGGCATAACGATACTATTGGTAGAAGTGAAAGACACTTTCGCCTTCCCCTCCTTACCACGCTTAGTCGTAATAAGAATCACACCATTGGCACCCTGCACACCAAACACAGCTGTAGCCGAAGCATCCTTCAACACAGACACGCTCTCAATATCATTAGGATCCATCTGGGTAAAGTCACTCATCTCTCGGGTAACACCATCAATCTGAATCAAAGGAGTTGAGTCACCCCATGTTCCCTTACCACGAAGATAAATCTGATTAGCACCTTCCTCACCTGGTAGACCAGAATATTGAATGGTCGAAATACCAGACACAGCTCCTGCCAAAACATTGGCTACAGATGATGTAGGAACCTTTGTAAGCTCATCTCCCTTGATACTGGAGATGGCACCTGTCACAGTCACCTTCTTCTGCACACCGTAAGCCACTACCTCGACTGCCTTCAAGTTGGTAGCATTGTCTTCCTTCATGATTACCTGCATGCCATTCTTGGCTACAACCGTCTGCGTTTCGAATCCAATGTAACTGATCTTTAATTTCGTGCCAGGTTTCACGTCGAGGATAAAATTACCATCAAAGTCTGTCACTGTACCTTGCGCGGCATTCTGTCCCACGATTACGACACTGGCTCCTATAACGGCTTCGCCATTACTGTCAACGACAGTACCCTTGATGGTGCCAGTCTGCTGAACGACCATCGCCGTTGCCTTAGCAGAACTAACACTATAAAATGGGGGGGTAAGCATCAATGCCGTACAAAATAGCGTTACAGGCAAAGCTGAACCTTTTAGTAATAGTTTGTTATTCATTTTATTTAGTGTTTTGTTAGTTTGCTTGGAAGATTGTTCATTCTTCGAGCCTACCATAGCCCGCTGATTGTTTACAGCTACAAAATTATTCAACAAAAGCTAAAACAATCCTGTACAATTATACAAATAACAGGAAAATTATTCAGAATTTAGTTTTTGTATGCTTTTCTTTATCATTTCAAATATTTTGCCAACGGACTTTTCATTTTCTTCAAACCCTTGGCCACACACTTGGCATTGTGCAGAGCACCTTTGAGCGAAGTATGGGCATGGTCATTCTTATAATAAGCTTTGGTATTCTTCATACCTATCTTATCGTAGGAATCGGCGGCGATGTTGTGCAGGTCGAGGAATGCAACGCCTGTCTCATCCACAATTTCACGATACCACTTTCCATGTTACCCTGCCGTCCGTATCGACATTTTTTTAATCGTGTGCTTCCTTGACGACCTTTCCTTCTGCGTCGGTAACGAGCCAGTCATTCGGTGTCGTGGAAGCGAAGCCATTTGGTCTTCAATCGTTTTCCATCGAAATCGATAGCCCACAGGTAAGAACGGGTGTAATAGCCACGACACATCACAGCACTCGGATGTTTGCTCGAACCATCGAGATAAGCCACACAAGCCAAGTATCGTTCACCACGGTTGCCATAGTAGTTCTTATCCCCCCCAGACGGAAGAATATGCAGGATAGCCATCTTGTATGTGTTCACCTTCAGCCACTTGTCTGCCTACTCCAAAGGCCCGATTGGGATGATACCAAATGGTATGGACTGCCTTGCCCGTAAGCCCGTTGAACACAGTGAGCATCTCAGGACCTGTCAAGACACGACCTACCTCATTGCGATAATCGGCGTAGTTGTCTACCTTCTTGAGTTCTTCATCAGTAGCCGCCTCGCTCACGAATCTCCCTTCACCATCTACAGAGCCAGCCGATGTTTTACTAATCAGCTCAGCCTTGCCGTCTCCATTCAAGTCGTAGACCAAGAACTGGGTATAGTGAGCGCCCGCTCTGATATTCTTACCAAGCCCTACACGCCACAGTTGTCTGCCATCCAGCTTGTAGCAATCCAGAAATACCTCGCCCGTATATCCATTATGGGAATTATCATGCGAGTTGGATGGATCCCATTTCACGATAAGTTCATATTCGCCATCACCGTCTACATCGCCCACGCTGCAATCATTGGGGGAATACGTATAGGTGCGTCCGTCAGGAGACACGCCTCCTTGAGGTCTGCTTACTGGCAACGACTTATAAAGATCGTTCCAAGGACTCACCGCTTTCGAGACCTCTCTTCGGTCTGCAACATCCATCTTTAAATTCTGCTGATAGGCGATGATGCGATACACATCTTTCGTTGTGCCCTCCTTGTCCGTAAAGTTGGTCCGACGAATTTGCGAAGCTATTACCTTACCATTCCGTTCTACATCAAAACAGGCAGTGGAAGGGTCTGTGCCCAGCAAACGCCAGCTCACAAAGATGCCCTTATCCTGTGCTGGCAAGGTCACGACACCCCTGTCCAAGCGTTCCATCTGGACGCTATGGGGGTTCTGTGCCACCATATCAGCAGACAAGACATCCATGCTGCACTCAATAATTTAGATTGTATCATTTTTGTTACCGGTTTTTATGATTCTATAATATACCTTATTATATATTCTTCCAAAATATAGCCTATTGGGGATTATTTGCGCAAAATTAGCACCTTTATCGCATGTCCAGCCATCAATATTATTCAAAAAACATGAATTATCATCCAACAAAGACATCATTCACTGAAATCATAAACATTCAAGATAGAAGTGTACAGTATGGAGACAATTGTCAAGCACAAGATAAACCTGCTCGTCGATAGTCTTCTTTTCCATTACCAACATCAAGATTGCCATGCCAAAAAACAAGGATGAAAAATCAAATAGTCGTGTCGGTTTCTGTTTTTTCCGACTAACTTTGCCAACACATAAAACTCTAACGACCTACTTGAATGAACAATAAGAAATACTATTTCGCGGTAGACCTTGGCGCTACCAGCGGACGAACCATCATCGGTGCCCTGTCGGAAGGCAAGTTCGACTTGGAGGAGCTGACACGCTTCGACAACAACTTGATACAGACGGGGGGACACTTCTATTGGGACATCTACGCCCTGTACTCTGAAATCATCAAGGGCTTGGCGCTCGTCGCCCAGCGTGGCATCGAAATCCAGAGCATCGGCATCGACACCTGGGGATGCGACTTCGTATATATCGGCAAAGACGGAGGCATCCTCCGCAACCCGATGGCTTACCGCGACCCGCACACCGTCGGCATGATGGAGAAATACTTCGACGAGAAAATCAGCAAGGAGAAGGTGTACGAAAAGACGGGCATCCAGTTCATGAACTTCAATTCGATATTCCAAATCTACGCCATGCGCCAAGCCGGCAACGTGGCCTTGGAGAACGCGGACAAGATTCTCTTCATCCCCGATGCCTTGAGCTATATGCTCACGGGCTGTTCCATCTGCGAATACACCGTGGCTTCCACCTCCCAGATGCTCAACCCTGCGACGGGCGACCTCGACGAGGAACTCGTGGAGAGCCTGGGCTTGAAACGCTCCCAGTTCGGAGAGATGACAGCCCCTGCCACCATCATCGGCACCTTGACGGAGGAAGTGCGGAAGATGACAGGCTTGGGAGCGGTGCCAGTCATCGCCGTGGCAGGCCACGACACCGCCAGCGCCGTAGCCGCCGTGCCAGCCAAGGACGAACGCTTCGCCTACCTCAGCTCGGGCACATGGAGCCTGATGGGCATCGAGACCCAACACGCCATCATCAACGAGAAGAGCTACAAGCTCAACTTCACCAACGAGGGAGGCATCGAGGGCACCACCCGGTTCCTCAAGAACATCTGCGGCATGTGGATTTACGAACGTTGCCGCAAAGAATGGAAAGACAAGGCCTTGGCCAACAACATCGACTTGTCGGAACTGGAGCACGCCAAGCTGCAAGCGGAAGCCATGAAGCAACCTGCCTTCCAGAGCATCATCAACCCAGACGACGCCACGTTCGCCAACCCATCCTCCATGGTAGAGGCCATACAGGAATACTGCAAGAGGACGGGACAGCACGTGCCTTATGGATACGCCGAGATATGCCGTTGCATCTTCGACAGCCTCGCCCTCCGCTATCGCCAAGTATTCACTTGGCTCAAGGAGTTTGCCGACTTCGACATCAACGTGCTCCACATCATCGGCGGCGGTTCGCTCAACAATTATCTCAACCAGTTTACCGCCAACAGCTGCGGCGTAACCGTACTGGCTGGGCCCCAAGAAGGCACCGCCATCGGCAACATCATGCTACAGGCGAAGGCCTCGGGCTTGGTAAAGGACGTATGGGAGATGCGACAAATCATCGCCAACTCCTTGGAGCTCAAGAAATTCGAGCCACAAGACAAGGAGGCTTGGGACGCTGCCTACGAGAAGTTCTTGGAAATAACAAAGTAAAAGGAAAAAAAAAGAAAAAGGGCAAAAGGAAAAGGTAAAAAACCAAAAAGACATTTGTCTTAACTCCTTTAACTCCTTCCAATTCCTTTAACTCCTCCAAACTCCTTTATAACTCAAAAAAAAATAACAATAAACAACAAAATAAACTTAAAAACGATTATGAAAGCAGATTTGATTTTAAAGAATTACGAGATTGCTAAGGAGCGCTATGCCGCTCTTGGTGTAGATACAGACAAGGCCATCGAGACACTGGAGAAGACTCCTATCTCCTTGCACTGCTGGCAGGCCGACGACGTGGTGGGCTTCGAGCGTGGCGAGGCTGCGTCTGGTGGCATCCAGAGCACAGGCAACTACCCAGGCAAGGCTCGCAACGTCGATGAGCTCCGCCAGGACATCGAGAAGGTACAGAGTCTTTTGGCTGGTACATTCCGCCTCAACCTCCACGAAATCTACGGCGAGTTTGGCGGCAAGAAAATCGACCGCAACGAGGTTACCGTCGACCAGTTCACAGGTTGGATGCAGTGGGCTAAGGAGCATAGCTTGAAGCTCGACTTCAACTCCACCTCCTTCTCCCACCCATTGAGCGGCAACCTTTCCCTTTCCAACCCCGACCCTGCCATCCGTGAGTTCTGGATCGAGCACACCAAGCGTTGCCGTCGCATCGCCGATGCCATGGGTAAGTACCAGAACGACCCATGCATCATGAACATCTGGATACACGATGGCAGCAAGGACCTCACCGTGGAGAAGAGTCGCTATCGTGAGATTTTGAAGAACTCGCTCGACGAGATCCTGGCAGAAAAGTTGCCAGACATGAAGTCTTGCCTGGAGGCCAAGCTCTTCGGCATCGGCTTGGAGGCTTACACCGTAGGTTCGCACGACTTCTACGCTGGCTATTGCGCCAAGAACAACGTGATATACACTCTCGACACTGGGCATTACGAGCCAACAGAGAATGTATCTGATGCCGTATCCTCACTCTTGCTCTTCGTGCCTGAGTTGATGCTCCACGTATCTCGCCCAATGCACTGGGATTCAGACCACGTGACCCTCTTCGACGACAAAACCCGCAACCTCTTCTCTGAGCTGGTACGCGCCAACGCACTCGACCGTGCCCACATCGGCCTCGACTACTTCGATGGTTCCATCAACCGCATCGGCGCTTACATCATCGGCGTGCGTGCCGCACAAAAGTCATTGCTGCAGGCATTCTTGGAGCCTCTCGATACGCTCCGCAAGTACGAGGACGAAGGCAAGTTCTTCCAGCGTCTGGCTCTCTTGGAGGAAGAGAAGACTTTGCCATTCGGCGCCGTTTACGATTACTTCAACATGAAGCACAACATCCCTGTGGGCGAGGAGTACATCGCCGACGTGGAGAAGTACGAGGCCGAGGTTCTCTCAAAGCGAGTTTAAGTAAAGAACGAATTTAAGTGAAGAACGAATTTAAGTGAAGAACGAAGAATCCAATAGTCTTATAGCTATATAAGCACATGGATTCTTCACTCTTCACTCTTCACTAAAAACACTCTTCACCCAAAAACACTCTTCGTTCTTCACTCTTCACTCAAAAAACACTCTTCACTTAAAAAACCTAAATTATGGATATCATCATCGGACTTTTAATCATAGCCATCGGAGCGTTTTGCCAATCCAGCTGCTATGTTCCTATCAATAAGATCAAGGACTGGAGTTGGGAATCCTATTGGATTGTGCAAGGTGTGTTCGCCTGGCTGATATTGCCGTTCTTCGGTGCCATGCTCGCCGTGCCAGAGGGTCATTCCTTCTTCGAGCTTTTCGACGGATATGGCTTCAACGTGGCAATGTCCATGCTCTTCGGCGTGCTTTGGGGCGTGGGCGGACTGACCTTCGGCCTCTCCATGCGCTACTTAGGCGTGGCTCTCGGCCAGAGCATCGCCCTCGGAACTTGCGCAGGCTTGGGCACTATCATGGGGCCTGTGCTGCTCAACATTTTCTTCCCAGAGATGGATGCCTTGTCGTCGCTCACCTTCAGCGTCATCCTCGGAGTGGTAGTCACCCTCGTCGGCATCGCCATCATCGGTGTGGCGGGCTCGATGAAAGCCTCTTCGCTCTCCGAGGAAGAGAAGAAAGCCGCAGTAAAGGACTTCAATTTCCCGAATGGATTGGCCATTGCCCTCTTGGCTGGCTTCATGAGCGGATGCTTCAACGTGGGTCTCGCCTTCGGAGCCGACATCAACTTCGGCACTTTGACGCCGGATATGTACAAGACATTGCCTGCCACATTCCTCGTCACCCTCGGCGGTTTCATCACCAACGCCGTGTACTGTTTCTACCAGAACAGCAAGAACGGCACTTGGGGCGATTATCAAAAGAAAGAAGTTTGGGGCAACAACTTGGTGTTCTGCGCCTTGGCTGGAGCCTTGTGGTACAGTCAGTTCTTCGGTTTGTCATTAGGCAAAGGCTTCCTCACCGATTCCCCTACCCTCATGACGCTCTCGTTCTGCATCCTGATGGCGCTCAACGTGGTGTTCTCCAATGTTTGGGGCATCATCCTGAAGGAGTGGAAGGGCTGCTCGCCCAAGACCATTGCCGTATTGGTTGTCGGCATCATTGTCTTGATCATCTCAAGCTTCCTGCCACAACTGATTTAAATATAATGTTGAATGTTAAGTGTTGAATGTTGAATTATCTTTGTCCATCCATCACTTAACATTTAACACTTAACACTAAACATTAAAAACATGAAGCGATTTGCATTCAAAATGTATCTCAAGAAGGGATGCGAAAAGGAGTATGCCAAGCGCCACGCTGCGATTTGGCCAGAGTTGAAACAGATGATCAAGGACCAGGGCGTGAGCGACTACAGCATCTTCTGGGACAAGGACACCAACCTGCTCTTTGCCGTCCAGAAGTGCGACAGCGACACCAACAGCCAGGACACCACAAACGTGGATCCCATCACACAGAAATGGTGGGACATGATGGCGGACATCATGGAGGTGAACCCCGACAATTCGCCCGTCAGCATCCCATTGGAAGAACTCTTCCACATGGATTAGGAAGATAATATGTGGACGAAGGAGGGTGTGCCATGGACTTATGACGGCACACCCTCCTTTTCTAATTGCGCCCAAGAGCAGCCTTCTTCTGCCATTTACGGCTGTAACATCATTGTATCAGTTTCGTCAATGCCTTTCAACCTCGTTGCAAACGCCCTGTAACATAACCATCGTACCTTTGCAACCGTAATAAGAAAGAAATGATGTTATGAAACTAAAAAGGGGAATCATTGCTTTGGGATTGCTTTCGGCTGTAAGTTTACAGGCATGGGCGCAACAACTCAAGGGAGTCGTAATCGACAAAAACTCGAAGGAGACACTCATCGGAGCCGTTATCAGCATAGAAGGAACCGATGTGAAGGCCGTAACCGACGTGAACGGAAACTTTTCGTTCGACGGATTGAAAAAAGATGGTACTTATACATTATATATTAAATATGTAGGGTATAAAACTCTAAAAATTGACGGGGTTCAGATGAAGGATGCAAACCTGACCATCGCTTTGCAACCAGATGAACAGCAACTGAAAGGCGTTACCGTTACCGCAGTGGAAAGGCGTAATACGGATGCGGCAATGATACAGGTAGCCAAGAACAGTCCCGTCATCGTGAGCAATGTTTCGGCACAAGAAATATCTCGCACGCAGGATACGAACGCAGGAGAGGTCATCCGCCGTGTGCCAGGCGTGAGCCTCATCGACGACAAGTTCGTGATGGTGCGAGGACTATCACAGCGTTACAACAACGTGTGGGTGAACGGTGGAGCCGTGCCAAGCTCGGAGGCCGACTCCAGGGCTTTCTCCTTCGACATCATCCCAAGCTCGCAAATCGACAACCTTACTATCGTGAAAAGCCCAACCGCAGAATATCCTGCCGACTATTCGGGCGGTTTTATCATCGTCAACACCAAGGAGATTCCGGCAGAAAACAGCTTTTCTTTATCCGTGGGAGGCAACTGGAACACCTCGACCGCTTTCAAGGACTTCTCTTACTCGAAAGGTTCTGGCACCGACTTCCTCGGCTTCGACAACGGACTGAGAAGCCTCCACGGTGGCATCAACGCTGCATTGAAGCCTCAGCTCGATGCCAACGGCAACCCCGTGGGCGACTATGCCACCTCTCTCCTCGGCAACCATCTGAACAACGACTGGAGCATAAAGAGCAAGAAACCAATAGGCGACCTGAAGCTTGCCGCCAGCCTCAACCATCGCTGGAACTTGGGCGGGAGAACGCTCGGCATGCTCGCCGCCCTCAACTACACCAACGAATACCGCACTTACACCAACATGGAGAACAACCTCTATGGCATCTATGATGCGGTGAACGACAAGCCAAACTATCTTCGTCACTCCGTTGACGACCAATATAATAATAATGTGAGACTCGGAGCGATGCTCAACTTCACCTTCCTCTCGAAGGACGGCAACCACAAGTATCAGCTCAAGAACATCTTCAACCAGTTGGCTACCAGCCGATACACCTGGCGAGATGGCGTGAGCGCACAGTCGAACCTGGAGCGAAGCGCAGAGTATTACTACCGCAGTCGAACTACATATAACGGTCAGCTTACCGGCAAGCACACCTTCACTAGCGACGCCCTTGATTGGAGCATCGGGTATGCGTATGCCAACCGTCATTTGCCTGACCGTCGTAGATACCTCATCGACGATGCTCTCGAATCGGGCGTTTACGCCCTGAGCACCGGCAACGACATATCCCGCGAGTGGACCCAACTCGACGAGCACATTCTCTCTCTTGGAATCAATGACAAGCACCACTTCAAGTTTGGCAACTTCGAGCCAGACTTGCAAGTGGGTGCCTACGGGGAGTATCGCACTCGCCAGTACCAGACTCGCAACTTCATCTACAACTGGAATGTTTCCGACAACAATATGCCGTCCGACTTCCGCCACAGCGACATCCCTACCCTGCTCAGCGACGAGGCTAACATGGGATACGACAAGCTGTACCTCTTGGAGGAGAAGCAGATGCGCAACAACTATCGCGGACACAACACCTTGGGCGCAGGATACTTAGCGATGTCTCTCCCCTTTGGCAAACTCGGCATCCACGCCGGTGTCCGCTTCGAGC
>ERZ808240.588-NODE-588-length-46795-cov-37.600792_pt1 | contig 46795 bp, 43 predicted proteins | sample MGYA00521084_ERZ808240 | MGnify/ENA primary metagenome ERZ808240 (study PRJEB31516, sample SAMN03275571) | gut metagenome | biome: mammalia-associated habitat; material: feces | host: Papio cynocephalus | place: Kenya | collected 2012-08-06 ...
GCAACTGACTCTTAATCAGTGGGTCTAGGGTTCGAATCCCTAAGGGTGTACAAAAGAGCAATTCTCCTTTGAGAATTGCTCTTTTTGTTTATATATTCTTCTTATTATATAATCCTTCTTCTCTCCTATATACATCTTTTGCCTGATGATACTGCACGTTGTCGCTGCCCTCACCCATTGTAAATTTCTCTGCGAATAGATGAAAATTCCTTTTCCACTAGTTAAAGAAAGGTTCAAGCCTACTTGATATTTTAGTTCAACGACGCTGAACATATGTTCAACGTCGCTAAATATAAGTTCAACATCGTTGAATATATGTTCAACGTCGTTGAACATAGATTTCGAATAGAGAAAGAAACAACTTGAGCTATGGAAAAACAAATGTTCCCCTATGCTTACATACAATTGCAACCATCGGGAAAAGGAAGAAGAATAGCAAGGATACACGACTGGAAATATATGGCGAAAGGAACGGAATGGATAATGGCTAGGACAAAAAAATAGGACCTGTTTCACAACAGATCCTATCACATACTTACTAAAACTAAATTAACCACTAAAAAAACTAATATTTTCTTGTTTTGCCAGTGCAATCGCTACACGGCTAAAACTTACTTACCTATGGACAAAAGAATCTGCCCTAAATCAATAACCTAAGGCAAAGGTATAACTTTTTGGCGATTCTACCAAACTTTTCTCCAACTATTTTCGAAAAGCATGAAAGAATCGCCATTATTTTACATTATTTAAAACTTATAGCCGATAGTCATCAGCAATTGATGACGCTTGTTGTCGACCTTGGAAGACTGAGCTACACAAGACAAACTAGAATTATCAGTATTGTCGTAGCTTACGAATGGGTAGAAGTCTCCCTTCTGCATAGAGTACTGGTAAGCAACATCTATGGTGAGGTTCTCGTAGTTGAAGCCGAAACCACAGGTAAAACGATTGGTTGCCTTCCAGTTGGTATAGTCGGTGGAAGTGGATACATCCACACCATTGCTGCCTATCGTTTGGTCACGATAAGCACCATCACGGAACATTGGAGATACGTAGTTGTAACCCAAGCGGATGGAGAACATGTCCACAGGCTTAATCTCGGCACCAATCTTGAATGTGCTCACGCCCTTGAGGTTGGCACGAGTGTCGGCGTTCATCGCATCGTCGCTAGAACTTGTCTCATAATAGCCACCATACCAATCATCATAATAGCCACCATCTTTCACACGGTTGTCCATGTGGTCGAACCAAGCATACTCGTATGTAGCACCGAGGGCCAAGAAATTGCCCACGGTATGACCCATGCTCACACCAACCTTCCAAGGGGTGTTGAGACGGAAATCATAGTCGATGCTCTGTCCCTTGTCGCCCTTAAAGTAGCAAGGCTGAGCCACGCCCTGCGCATCATTATAGGTGGCTGGGGTATTCTTACCATCCATCGTTACATCGTTGTCACCACTCAAGGTGAGGTCGTAGAAGATAGGACTATTGAAATAAGCACCGATGCGGAATGGAGAATCCTCCACTGGGCGGAAGATGACACCACCCTTCACGTCAAAGCCCGTACCCGTAATCTTCAGCTGCTCGAAAGATTCCGTGTAGTTGCCGTCCACCAAGTCTTCGCTATAGAGCGAATTGCTATTGTAGTGAACATCGTGGATGCCTACGGTCAAACCGAGCCATACACGATTGTTGATGCTACCGCTGATGTTGAAATCGTAGTCGCCAATATAGCCGTGCTGATACTGACCGAACACATACTTGTTGGCCTCGGCATAAGCTAGCTCGCCATTTTCGTCTACATTGAGCAAACCATTCTGATAATCTCCCGAATTGTTATTATAACCACCATAGTTGGCATCGACACTTGTCCAACCATCTACTTTCTCATAATGCTTGGCTGCGGTGAGCTTGTTCTGCGAAGCCCCATTCAAGCTTGCAGCAGCATTCAGAATCTGTCCAAAGTCGGTACTCTTATGATAATTGAAAGCAAGGTTCATCCAACTGTTACCCTTAAACTTAGGGCTCCACACGAAGCCAGCCTGGTCAAATGTAGGATGACTTTTCTTTCCATTGAAGTCGATGTGTGCACCTTGATATTCCGTATAGTTCTCTGCCCCACTCTGAGCAATGACACCAGCCGAAAGACTCACCTGGCTTTTACGGAACAAACCCACACCAGCAGGGTTGCTGCTGATGGTAGAGATGTCGGCACCGAGGGCTTCCATCGCTCCACCCATACCTATATAGCGGGCGGTACCGGTAAGCTGGGGAGCAGCCAACTTAGTGTCTTGATAAGTTTCTTGCGCAGTGGCTGTCATGGATGCCATCAGCACACTGGCGAAGAGTATATGTTTAAAAGTTTTCATAATCTTCTCTTTTATATGAAATATTGTGTATTTTAATCAGTCATTGTATTATCTTCTACCGCCAAAACTGCCGCTACCTGAGCGACCACCGCCTCCGCCGAAGCTACCTCCGCCTGAGCGACCACCGCCGAAGCTGCCGCCACCCATGCTACCTCCGCCAAAGCTAGAGCCTCCGAAGTTGCCACGGGAGCCAAAGTTGGAATTATTGTTGTTGAAGGTATTGTTATTGCGAGTATCGGTACGCTGTCCAAAGCCACGGTTGCTATAGCTGCGACGCGAATAGGTGTTGTTGGTGTAAGAGCCGTCAACACGATGGTTGGAGCCGTCGATGCGACCAGGATTGTTGTAGCGGATGTTGCCAGCAAAGCCACCATAGCTCACATGCCCTATCATCGGACCGCCCCAATACCAAGGGCTGTAGTATCCACCCCAGCCATAATACCAAGGGTCGTACCAGCCACCATACCAGCCTGCATAGCCATAATACCATGGATCATACCATGGGTCATACCATGGGTCGTACCAGCCAGCATAATAGCCATAGCGCCAAGGGTTGTGCCATCCCCACATGCGAGAGCGCCAATAGTATGGACCGTATCCGTAATAGTCGTAGAACCATGGATCATAATATCCGTCCCAACGGCTCATCTGGCGTGTGCGAGCGAAATCCTCATCCTGGTCGGCATATTTCTGAGCGAAATAAGCATCATCGTAGATGCTATCGGGAGCCAAGCCCTTGCCTACATGAAACTGGATGATGTCGTTGCCCAGTGAGTCGGTACCCACCTTCTCATAATGGCTAAAGATGCGCCCGCCACGGTTGTACTCGTCAACATTGCGATTGCTGCCGCTCCAGTAGAGGGCATAGATACTATCTCGGCGAGCACGCTGCTGAGCGTAGGCACGCTGCATCTCGGCTCGCTTCTCAGCCTTTTCCTGAGCCTCTTTCTTCGGATTGAAGTAGAGGTCGTCCTGAGCCATTGAGGTCAATGGCATCGCTGCAGCGATGAGGACTGCTAGAAGATACATCTTTTTCATATTCTTATTCTCCTTTGTTTCTCGTTAAGTCGAGGGGCTAAATTCACCCCTTTTCTATATCTTATAATAATCTAAGTGCAAAATTATTGCATATCTAACTGCAAAAATACAGAAAAACCCTAAATAATGATAGGATTTCCCCTATTTTTTATAATTTTGCAGAGAAATTTAAAAGTAATCAAACATTTTAAGACTTAAAAAGACTATTTTAGGCATGAAATACTTAGTTGCGACATTCAAGATAGAGACAGCCGACGACTTGAAGCAGGCTGCCCGAGAACTGCTTGCAGACAGTGCGGCAGAAGCCGGATTCGAATCGTTCGAAGACACCGAGGAGGGACTGGAAGGCTATGTGCAAAAAGAACTCTTCGACCGTGAGCTGCTCGACCAAGCCATCGCCGACTTTCCTCTCGACGGCACCCAGATAACCTACGAGGTGAAGGACGCCGAAGACAAGGACTGGAACCAAGAATGGGAAGACCAGGGATTCGCCCCCATCTATGTGGGCGACCAGGTGGTGATATACGATGCCAAGCATCCCGAGCTCTACCCCGACACGAGCAATCGCCCCGACATCATCGAGATAGGCATCGAGGCGAAACTCGCCTTCGGAACGGGCAACCATGAGACCACTCGCATGATAATCAACCAACTGCTACAGATGCCTATCAAGACCAAGCGCATCCTGGATTGCGGTACGGGCACGGGCATCCTGGCGCTCACAGCCTCCAAGCTGGGTGCCAAGGAATGCGTGGGTTATGACATCGACGAATGGAGCGTGGAAAACGCCAAGCACAACGCCGTGCTCAACGGAGTGGACAACATGGAGGTGCTCTTCGGCAACAGCCAGGTAATCAACCACATCAGTGGCATGTTCGACATCGTGCTGGCCAACATCAACCGCAACATCCTGCTCGCTGACATGCGCACCTTCCGCAGCGTGATGAACACGGGAGCCTCTCTCATCTTGAGTGGATTCTACGAGGAAGACATTCCGGTGTTGCTGGAGAAAGCAGAGGAACTGGGACTGCATGAGACAGCCCGCCATACCGACAACAATTGGGCTTGCCTCGTGCTGGAGGCATAAAAAAAGGCATGGAGCCCAAGGCTCTCCAACAGGAGCATAATACTGGAGCATAAGATCTCCAACAGGAGCATAATAAAAGAATAAAGGTTGGGCTAATCTACTATTTCTGCGAGATTGGCTCAACCTTTATTCTTCAAATCTCTTTTCATTGTTATTGCTTCCGATGCAAAGTTGCTTGAGGTCGTAATAACTACCATTGTAGATGTTGAAATCCACATAACCCTTGATGCCCGGCAACTTGCCCACGTCGGTATGCTGCCAGAATCGCCATTTGCCCTTGTACTGCACCTTGTCCACATAATAGTGGGCTATCCAGTAGGGATAGTCGTCGAAGACAGGGGCACTGAGATATTGCTCCTTAAACTTATAATAGGTGTAGATGATGGGCTTGGCATGATACTTATCTTCCACGATATGCAGCCACGTAAGCACATCACGCTGGAAATCCTCCACATCCTTGTCGGCAGGCTTGTGTTCGATGTCGAGCACAGGCGGCAGGTCGCCATCGGTGAGATGCACCTGGTCGAGAAAATAATAAGCTTGTTCGCGTGCCGAAGACTTGTTGCTCCAGAAATGATATACGCCACGGATGAACCCAAAGTCACGAGCCTGATTGAAATTCTCACGGAAATTGTCGTCGAGGCGCGAAGAGCCCTCCGTACTTTTGATGATGACAAAGCGCACAGGACACCCCTTGATCATCGCATTCTTGAGCTGCTCCCAGTCTATCTTGCCTTGGTAATGAGAAATGTCGATGCCGTGTATCTCGTAGCCCTCAGGATATTCGGTGTCGCCATAGAGCGCACGCCAACGGAAACCTGTAGGTCCCACGAAGAAATGGTAAAAAACCCAAACATATAGAAACACGACGGCCAGTCCGCCCAGCCACCACGCCCATTTGGGATAACGTTGTAAAAACGAAGACGAACGCCTTCTCCCACCACGATTACCCGAGCGCCGAGGCTTTCGCCTTCTCGACACGGAGCTTTTGTTTTGTGAAGAAGTCGTTCGTCTTGTTGACATAAATATTTGTTTAAATATTACTTAGCCTGCTCCAACTGGAGAGTCTTTGTGGTCTGGTCGCAAACCTCAGAAGGACCCCAGTACTGGATAGGACCTGGATAAACATAAGCTGTCTCCTTAGCCCACTCATCGCGCTTAGAAGCGAAATACTTGAATGGAGCGCCATCGAGCTCTACGAGAGCCTTGCGGATAACTGGCTTGTTGGCACCGTTACGACGCTCGATGTTCATCATCATAGTGATAGGCACACCACCGGCAATCCACTCAGCAGCAGGAGCTGTTGTGTTCTTGATGACAGACATGTAACCAGTCTTGCCATTGGCGATCAAGCGAGAAGCGTTGTAACCGAGAGAGTAGCAGTAGTCTGCATCGTAGTTAGAAGGAGCAGCGCAACGACCCTCGTAACCGAAGAAGTGGTGCTGTGCAGCAAACTTGCCATTGTACTTGCCCTCAGCCTTCCAAGCAGCCAATTTCTTAGCTACCATGCGAGAGAGCAACTTCTCAGTCTCGATGAGAGATACCTGAACGTTTCCGTGAGGGTCGCGGTCGAGGCAGAGCTGACGAGCTACATCCTCAGGAAGTGACTCCAATACAGCGAGGTTGTCCTTGGCGATGGCACCCTTAACGAATGCGATCTGCTCCTCAGCGTTGGCAAACTCACGGCTCTCGCCTGTCTTAGGGTCGGTAAGAACCTCGTTGAGCTCAGCGATAAGCTTCTTGATTGCAGGGATAAACTCGATCAAGCCCTCTGGGATGAGGACAGTACCGAAGTTGTGGCCCTCTGCAGCACGAGCTGCAACAACCTTAGCGATATATGTAACGACATCGTCGAGTGACATGTTCTTTGCCTCAACCTCCTCAGAAACCAAGCAAATGTTTGGCTGTGTCTGGAGAGCGCACTCAAGAGCGATGTGAGAAGCTGAACGACCCATCAACTTGATGAAATGCCAGTACTTGCGTGCAGAGTTACAGTCGCGCTCGATGTTACCGATGAGCTCAGAGTATGTCTTGCAAGCTGTATCGAAACCGAAAGAAGTCTCAATCTGATCGTTCTTCAAGTCGCCATCGATAGTCTTAGGGCAACCGATTACCTGAACGCCATACTTCTTGGCAGCGTAGTACTCAGCGAGCACACATGCGTTGGTGTTGGAATCGTCACCACCGATGATAACGAGAGCCTTGATGCCGAGCTCACGGAGAATCTCGATACCCTTCTCAAACTGGTCTTCCTTCTCAAGCTTTGTACGACCAGAACCGATGATGTCGAAACCACCAGTGTTGCGGTACTCGTCCATCAACTCAGAAGTAATCTCCATGTAGTTGTGGTCTACCAAGCCACCAGGACCCAAGATGAAACCATAGAGCTTGTTGGCAGGGTTGAGAGACTTAACACCATCGAAGAGACCAGAGATGACGTTGTGACCGCCAGGAGCCTGACCACCAGAGAGGATGACACCTACGTTGAAAGCTGGGAGTTCCTTAGCCTCGCCTGCCTCGAAAGTGATGACAGGCATACCGTATGTGTTAGGGAAGAGAGCCTTGATTTCTTCCTGGTTACCTACTGACTGTGTTGCCTCACCCTCAACGGCCTTTACTGGACCCTGAAGAGCCTTTGGCAACTTTGGCTGATAAGCAGCTCTTGCAATCTGCAATGCACTTTTTTCCATAATTCGTTTTTATATTTTAATTAGTTGAAACTTCAAAAACACTGCAAATTTAAGGTTTTTCTGCGAGATAGAGAAAGAAAAATGCTAAAAATGCGTTAATAAGAAGATTTTTTCTAGAAATATGATGGAATTTAAAAGAAAATGATTATCTTTGAGCGTTCATTCAATACTATTATTCACTTAAAACGTTAAGAATATGGCTAATAAAAGAGATTTAAAGCGCACTATCAACTACATTACGAGCGAACTTTTCGCCGAGACAGTGGCTGCTTCATTGTATAATGGTAAACCAACCCAGGAAGATGTAGACGGAATCCTCTCATCCATCGTGATGATAAACAGCGACTTCATCAGTAGAGTTTCTCATCCAGAGCCTGGCGTAAAACAAGGTGTATACTTCAAGAAACTCACCATCGACTTCAACAAGCAGGTGAGCGAGATCATCGACCAGATTTCCAATCTGGCTTAACTCTACACCTAATTATATATATAAGGAAATGATAAAAGACATCTGTCAGTGGATATTATACAAGCGCCTGGGGTTTACGAAGCATGTAACCCAGGAGCTTCCTAAGAAATACATCATCTGCATGGCTCCGCACACGAGCAACTGGGACCTCATCCTGGGGCAGCTCTTCGCACACGCAGAAGGCATGAAGTGCAACTTTCTGATGAAGAAAGAGTGGTTCTTCTGGCCTCTGGGGCCCATCTTCCGCAAGATGGGAGGCATCCCCGTGTGGCGCAGCAAGCATACCAGCATGACCGACAACCTAGCTGCCGAGGCCATGAAAAGAAACTCCTTTGGGCTCTGCATCACGCCGGAAGGCACTCGCTCGCCCAACCCTGATTGGAAGAAGGGATTCTACTTCATAGCCCTCAAGGCCAACCTGCCCATCCATCTCTACGCCCTCGACTACGAGCGAAAGCTCATCCAGTGCACCAAGGTCATCATGCCTTCGGGCGACGTAGACAAGGACATGCGTGACATCAAGTTGTATTTCAAGGACTTCAAGGGAAAGAAGCCAGAGAAGTTTACGATAGGTAATATCGACTAACACGCCCACTCATCATAAAAAGTGAAACAAATCAGGAATATAAGATATTGTATCATAGGCAGTTTGTTGTTGGCGGGTGGAGCTATGCTCCAAGCCTACGACGAGGGAAACACCCAGGCATGGAATGGCATCGAATACGATGACGACCCATGGGTGTTCAATGCCTCACGCCCCTACTTCATCACAGCAGGACTGCAAAACCGCCATCTCTCGCTCTGGGCCTCGCACGGCAGGTATTATGACGGCGACCACCACCAGTGGAGATGGCAACGCCCCAACTTGTTCTGCACCACAGAAGACCTCTTCACGCAGACCATCGCGGTGCCCTATCTCATCCCGATGTTGCAAAATGCAGGAGCCATCGTGTTCACACCTCGTGAACGAGACTGGCAGACCGAGGAAATCATCGTGGACAACGACGATGCCATCAAGTCGATATATTATCAAGAGACCGCGACAAGCAAGAAATGGAAAGACTGCGATTCACTGGGATTCGCCGCCAACCGCACACTCTATAGCGATGGCGAGAACCCATTCCGCATGGGCACCGTGAGACAAGCCAAGGCCACCAAGCGCAAGAACGCCAGCCAAGTGAGCTACCAGCCTCGATTCAAGGAAGCTGGCAAATATGCCGTCTACGTGAGCTACCAAACGCTGCCCAAGAGTGTGAGCGATGCCAAGTACATTGTTTATCACAAGGGACAAGCCACAGAGTTTACCGTCAACCAGCGCATGGGAGGCGGAACTTGGGTATACTTGGGCACCTTCGACTTCGACCGTGGCTGCAACGAGTTCAACCGTGTGGTGTGCACCAACCAAGCCTCGAAGAAAGGCATCGTCACCACTGATGCCGTAAGGTTTGGCGGTGGCATGGGCAACATAGAGCGTGGTGGTTATCCCAGCGGACTGCCTCGCTGCCTGGAGGGAGCACGCTACTACGCCCAATGGGCGGGAGCGCCCTACAAGGTATACGGAGGAAGAAAAGGCAAGAACGACTATGCCGACGACATCAACACCCGCTCGCTGATGACCAACTGGTTAGGCGGAGGCTCTGTGTACATGCCAGCCATGGAAGGCAAGCATGTGCCCATCGAGTTGTCGCTGGCGGTGCACAGTGATGCCGGTTACAACCCCGACGGCAAGAGCACATGGGGAGCCCTCGCCATCTGCACCACCGATTTCAACGACGGCATGCTCAACAGCGGAATCTCGCGCATGACATCCAAAGACTTCGCCCAAGCCCTCAGAGACAATCTCGTAGAAGACATGAAGGCGGAGTTTGGAAACTTTGGCAAGCGCTATCTCTGGGATAGAAACTATTCAGAGACCCGACTACCCGAGGTGCCATCCGCCATCATCGAGATGCTATCCCACCAGAGTTTCCCCGACATGCGCATCGCACAAGACCCAATAGGCAAGTTCTACATCGCCCGCTCCATCTACAAGACCATACTCCGCTATGTGAGCAGCAACCATGGAACACGCTATGTAGTACAGCCCCTGGCACCTTGCGATTTCAGCGCCGAGATAGAAGATGGCTTCGCCCATCTCTCTTGGTCGGCACAAATGGACAAGACCGAACCTACGGCTCGCCCTACCTCTTATATTGTGTACAAGGCTGAAGGAAAGGGCGGTTTTGACAATGGAACCATCACACATCGCCCCAGCTGCGACATGAAGATGGAACCGGGAAAGCTCTACCATTTCAAAGTGGCTGCGCTCAATGCCGGTGGAGAAAGTTTTCCATCGGAGACACTCTCTGCCCTGTATGACCCTCAAGCCACCAAGACCGTGCTCATCGTGAACAACTTCCACCGCCTGGCCTCGCCACAAGTGGTAGACAATGATAGCATCCAAGGCTTCGACTTCAACCAAGACCCAGGCGTAAGCTATGGACTTACAGCAGGTTGGAGCGGAAAGCAGAAAGTGTTCGACCGCCGCCGCATGGGCAACGAGACGAGTTCAGGCCTGGGCTTTTGCGGCAACGAGATGGTGGGCAAGTTTGTGGCAGGCAATGATTTCGACAACGTTCAGGTTCATGCCCAAGGCATCGCAGCCGGAGCAAAATACAACATAGCCAGTTGCTCGAGCGAAGCCATTGCCGACGGCAAGGTGAAGATGGAACGCTATCAAGCAGTCGATCTCATCAACGGCCTGGAACGCCACGATGGCTATACCCATCGATACTTCAAGGCTTTCAGCCCTACGCTACAGAACCGTCTGAAATATTATGCCCTCAACGGTGGACGCCTGCTAGTAAGCGGTTCCTACAACGGCAGCGATATGCAGACCGAAGCCGAAAAAGCCTTTCTGAGCGACATTCTCAAGGTGAACTACGAGCCGACAGGCACCAAGTTTATCGTTCAAGACATCAACCCGGAAGACTCAACCATCACCGAGCGAGACAGCATCGTGACCACAGCTGGTAGCGTATCGGGCTTGGGACAGGTATTCAACTACTACAACGAGCTCAACGCCAAGCATTATGCCGCCACCCATCCCGAGATATTGCAACCAGTGGGCAACACTGCATTCACGGCAATGAGATACACCTCTGGCACCAGTGCCGCCGTGGCATACAAGAGCACCAGCTACCGCACCTTCTGCATGGGATTCCCCGTGGAATGCATCGTAGACGAGCGCACACGCAACAGCGTATTGCTGGGTATCCTCAAATTCTTGACAGAATAATACTGCGTATTTTCAAATTCTCGATAGAATGACAAATAAACAAATCATAATAGATAAATCATCAAAAAGACAAGACTATGTATAAGATTCAAGCAAACCAATCAGGCACTCGCTCCATCGAAGTGAGCGACCTCCATCTAGAGACCATCGACAAGTATCAGTTGCTCCGTAACCTCGTAGACAGCAACGGCATCATCGACGAAGAAGTTCTCGACAAGCTCAAGTTGAACGTTCGTTCCTTGCTGGAGAGTTCCGACTGCCAGGACAAGAACCTGCTCGACCTTTGTCTCGACGTCATTTACAACCAGAACATGAAGGCACTCGGACTGCACAACCTCGTGCTACTTTACGTAGACTGGAAAGAAAAGAAGGCTGCAGAAGAGGCAGAGCCAGACGCCGTAAACGATTAAAACACAAGACAAAAACTGAATGGAATATAAACTGACAGATTTTCTTCCAACGACCAAGAAGGAATGCGAACTGAGAGGATGGGACCAACTGGACGTCATCCTCTTTTCGGGCGATGCCTACGTAGACCATCCCGCCTTCGGCCCTGCCATCCTGGGCAGAGTCTTGGAGTCGCATGGCTACAAAGTGGCTATCGTGCCGCAGCCCGACTGGCATGGAGACTTCCGTGACTTCAAGAAGCTAGGACGCCCTCGTCTCTTCTTCGGAGTATCGCCAGGAGCCATGGACTCGATGGTAAACCGCTACACAGCCAACCGGCGCATGCGCAGCGAGGATGCCTTCAGTCCCGACTCTCGCCACGACATGCGCCCCGACTATCCCTCTATCGTGTACACCCAAATATTGAAGAAACTATTTCCAGACGTACCAGTGGCCCTGGGCGGTATCGAAGCTTCGCTGAGACGCATCAGCCACTACGACTACTGGAAGGATGAACTGCGCAAGTGCATCCTCTGCGACTCCGGGGCCGACCTCATCCTCTATGGCATGGGCGAACGCTCCATCGTGGAACTAGCCGACGCCTTTGCGCAAGGCAAGACCCTGAAGGAAATCCACGAGATGCCACAAGTGGTATTCTACTGCAAGGATAACGAGATTCCTGGCGGCTTCAAAGACGACGACATCATCCTGCATAGCCACGAAGAGTGCCTGCACAACAAGAAAGGACAAGCCGAGAACGTGAGACACCTGGAAGAGGAAGCCAACAAGATGCATGCCCAGCGCATGATACAGGAAGTGGACGGCAAATATGTGGTGGTGAACCCACCCTTCCCCCTCATGACCACTGAGGAGCTCGATGCAGCCTTCGACCTGCCTTACACCCGCCTGCCACACCCTAAATACAAGGGCAAGACAATCCCGGCATACGAGATGATCAAGTTCTCCGTCAACCTGCATCGAGGGTGTTTTGGCGGTTGCTCGTTCTGCACCATCTCAGCCCATCAAGGTAAGTTTGTGGTGTGCCGCAGCAAGGAGAGCATCCTGAAAGAGGTGAAGAAAATCATCCAGATGCCAGATTTCAAGGGATACCTGAGCGACTTGGGTGGACCATCAGCCAACATGTATGGCATGCACGGCAGAAACCCAAAGGCTTGCTCGGTATGCAAAAGGCCATCATGCATCAATCCGCAAATATGCCCCAATCTGAACGTAGACCACAGCAAGTTGTTGGAAATATACCATGCGGTGGATGCCCTGCCAGGCATCAAGAAGAGTTTCATCGGTAGTGGTGTGCGCTACGACTTGATTCTGCACAAGAACAAGGACGAGAAACTCAACGAGATTTCCAGGCAGTATGCGCGCGAGCTGATAACCAAGCATGTGAGCGGTCGACTGAAAGTGGCGCCAGAGCACACCAGTCCTACCGTGCTCAAGTACATGCGCAAGCCATCGTTCGACCTATTCTATGAGTTCAAACGCATGTTCGACAAAATCAACAAAGAGGAAGGTCTCAACCAGCAAATCATTCCCTACTTCATCAGTTCCCACCCGGGCTGTCATGAGGAGGACATGGCAGAGTTGGCAGTCATCACCAAAAGTCTGGATTTTCACCTCGAACAGGTACAAGACTTTACCCCTACCCCAATGACCATCTCTACAGAGACATGGTATACGGGTTACGACCCATACACGTTGGAGCCCGTGTTCAGCGCAAAGACTCCAAAGGAGAAACTTGCCCAGCGCATGTTCTTCTTCTGGTACAAGCCAGAGGAACGCCGTGCCATCGAGACAGAGTTGAGACGCATCGGAAGAGCCGACCTCATCGACAAACTCTACGACAAGCCGATGGGAAAAGGCAAGAAAGGCTCATACGGAAAAGAGACCTACGAAAGAAATGGCAGGAGAGGTCGCCATCCTGAAGTGAATTACGACGATAAAGCCATTGGCTCTACCTACGACAATCCAGGCGTTGGAAGAGGAGCACATGGAAAACGAGGAGCAGGTCGAAACGCCAAAAACTCAGATCGATTCGCACCTAAGGGTTATGGCAATGTGGGCTGCTACGATGAGGAGAAATACCTCAACAATGGCCGTCCTCTTGGAAAAAGCAAAAACACCAACGCAAATATCCGCGACGCTGTAGCTGCTGCAAGAGCAGAACTGAGAGCGGCCAAAGACCAAGGCTCCGGATTCTTCAAGGGCAAGAAGAAAAAGAGCTTCAACCCGAACTTCGACAACGACAACCATGCTCGTCGTAGCAACGGAAACGAAGGACGAGGAAACGGTAACGGAAATCGAGGAAAAAGAAGGTAAAAAACAAAAGTTTGATGGCATCGGCAAATACCGTGCATCCCACTCTCTGCCGACACCCTCGGAACTGCGTGGCGACGTAGCCAATGCTGCGTCGAGGACGTGCCAGTCACTACGTCGGGACGCAGCGAGGGATGCGTCCCGACGAAATTTTCCACACTGCTGACATCCTATGTAAGATTGAGGTAACAAAAGTAACAAAGGTAACAGGTAACTTTTTCGGGAGTGACAGCCTTGAGAGGTGAATCCTAGATGGGGCCAAGAAATTAGAGGCTATAAATTTAATAAGCCTCCTTATACTATAATGTTCGCATGCGAGCTACTACATTACTTATTATTACATAAGATTAAATATAACATAAGAGGAATTATAAAAACAATAAAAATGTTACCTGTTACCTTTGTTACTTTTGTTACTTTTCCTATCTTAGAGTTGCCCCAAACTGCTTCACGAACTTAATCTTCTTACCATCCATGCCAGCTGGCTTTTTCCAATTGCCACCAAGCACCAAAACGGTAGCTTTCTTACCTACTGGAACGGCATTCACCGCTTCCTGCAAAGAAGAGTAATTGCCCCTACCCTGGGTGCTCACCACGTAATCATAATGGCGCACATGCTTCTTGAGGGCTGGCACTTGCTGGGCTATCGCATCTGCCAAAGCGTTGGCAACGACATGGGCACCATAAATATTGTAATGGGTGTTGTCCTGACGTCCCTTAGGCAATCGTGCGCATTCACCAGGCTTAAACCACATATGCAACTTTCGGCTACCTTCGGCACCCAAACGAGTTTCGATGTCGTGAGTAATCTGGGTGGCATCCACAAAAGGCACATTCATCTCCTGTGCAATCTGGCGAGGCACCTTGGTGTAGGCTCCATGAGTATCTACAAGCGTATCGCTATTGATTTTGTCGGCACCAGCAAAAACGCAGTCACGCAATTTCTCGTCATCGTCGTTATCATCTTTCTCCACAAACCAACAACGGCGCACTACAGAATTCAACAACACTGGATGAGCTCCCTTCTCACGGGTCTCTCGCACATAACGGCGCAGATTGTCATCAAATGTACTCCCCACATCGGTATGACGCTTAGGGTCTGGCTTCTCATCGTTATGGCCAAACTGGATGAAAACATAGTCGCCGGGCTGCAAACGATCGAGCACTTTCCGCCATCTGCCTTCATCGATGAAACTCTTGGAAGAGCGACCATTCACAGCATGGTTTTCCACCACGACCTTATCGTCGAAACATCCTTGCAGCACCATACCCCAACCACGCTCGGGATTGGTTTCAAAGTGGGATTTCTCGGCAGCTGTAGAATCACCTATGACATAAATTTTAATAGTCTTAGTGCTCGATGACATCAAAAGCACAAAAACTGCACACAATAAAATAGAAATAAGTTTTCTCATTTGTTTACATATTATAGTTTTTAAATAGAAATTTGGTATCATAATAAATGCGCTTGGGCTGTTCACACAGACCAAGCGCCAAAAACCTGTTCCTCGATTAGTACGAGTGAAACAACTTACAATCAACAATTATTGATAGCGGCAATCAGCTCCTCGGCAGATACCAAGGTCTGCTCTCCGCTCTCCATATTCTTTAATGTCACCTTGCCTGCCGCCATCTCATTCTCACCTGCGAGAACCACAAATGGAATGTTCTTGGCGTTGGCATAGCTCATTTGCTTCTTCATCTTCGCCTTGTCGGGGAAGATTTCGGTGCGGATGCCTGCCTGGCGAACCTTGCTCACGATAGGCAAGCAGTATGCCGTCTCCTTCTCTCCGAAGTTGATGAACAATACCTGGGTAGAGTTCACCGCTTCCTTTGGATAAAGGTCGAGGGCGTTGAGCACATCATAGATGCGGTCGGCGCCGAAAGAGATACCCACGCCACTCAAGCCAGGGAGACCGAAGATGCCTGTGAGGTTGTCGTAACGACCACCACCAGTGATACTGCCCATTGGGGTGTCGAGTGCCTTCACCTCGAAGATGGCACCGGTATAATAGTTCAAACCACGAGCCAAGGTCAAGTCGAGCTCTATCTCGTTGTTCAAGCCTACAGACTTCAAGGTATCGAGGATAAACTTGGTTTCCTCCACGCCCTTCAATCCTATCTCTGAACTTTCGAGCACCTTGGCAATCACTTCCAGTTTCTCGTCGTTAGTGCCTGAGAGCGAGATGATAGGCTGCAACTTCTCGATAGCCTCCTCTGAGATGCCATCGCTGCGCAGCTCCTCGTTCACATTGTCGAGACCTATCTTGTCGAGCTTGTCGATAGCCACGGTGATGTCCACAATCTTGTCTGCCTCGCCAATGACCTCGGCGATACCTGTAAGAATCTTGCGGTTATTGATCTTGATGCAAACACGCACACCAAACTTTGTGAACACAGTGTCGACGATCTGCATCAACTCCACCTCGTTGAGGAGAGAGTCGGAGCCAACCACATCGGCATCACACTGATAGAACTCACGATAACGACCCTTCTGTGGGCGGTCAGCACGCCATACTGGCTGAATCTGATAACGCTTGAAAGGCAGCTGGAGTTCCTCGCGGTGCTGCACTACGTAGCGTGCGAAAGGAACGGTCAAGTCGTAGCGCAAGCCCTTCTCGCAGAGCTTGGCAGCGAGCTTGAGAGAACCGAGCGAGTGGATGTCCTCGTCGGTTATCTTGTTCATGTAATCTCCTGAATTCAATATCTTGAAGAGCAGCTTGTCGCCCTCCTCGCCATACTTGCCCATCAAGGTGTGAAGGGTCTCCATGGCAGGGGTCTCAATCTGCTGGAACCCATAGAGGGCATACACGTCCTTGATGGTGTTGAAGATGTAGTTGCGCTTGGCCATCTCCACAGGACCGAAGTCGCGCGTACCCTTTGGAATACTTGGTTTCTGAGCCATATCTACCTCCTATTATTTTCTAACGATTGTCTGCTCACGGTCTGGACCGATGGAGATGATGCCAATCTTGGTCTCCAGGAAGTCCTCTACGAAAGCGATGTAATCCTTGAACTCCTGTGGAAACTGGTCTTCAGAAGTAAACTTGGTCATGTCTACGTTCCAACCCTTGAACTCCTTATAAACTGGCTCCACGTCGTCGATCTCGTATGGGAAGTCGGTTGTCACAGTGCCATCCTTCAACTTATAGCCCACGCAAGCCTTGATGGTCTCGAAGCCATCGAGCACGTCGCTCTTCATCATGATAAGCTCTGTTACGCCGTTCACCATCACTGAATACTTGAGCTGTACGAGGTCGCACCAACCGCAACGACGCTCACGCCCTGTAACTGCACCATACTCATGACCGAGGTTGCGAATCTTGGCACCAGTCTCATCGAAGAGCTCTGTAGGGAATGGACCTGCACCCACACGAGTGCAATAAGCCTTCATGATACCATATACGTTGCCCACCTTGTTAGGACCGATACCGAGACCTGTGCAAGCACCAGCGCAGATAGTGTTGGAAGAGGTAACGAATGGATAAGAACCGAAGTCAACATCGAGCATGGTACCCTGTGCGCCCTCGCAGAGGATACTCTTGCCAGAGCGGAGAATCTTGTTGATTTCCACCTCGCTGTCAACAATCTGGAACTGCTTCAAGTATTCGATGCCCTCCATCCAAGTCTTCTCTACCTCAGTGATGTCGAAGTCGGTATAGCCAAGAGCGGCAATCTGCTTGAGATGCGCAGCCTTGTGAGCCTCATATTTCTCCTGGAAGTTGTCGAGGATGTCGCCCACACGAAGACCCGTGCGGCTTACCTTGTCGGTGTAAGTAGGGCCGATGCCCTTACCGGTGGTACCCACCTTGTTCTTACCCTTGGAAGCCTCGATGGCAGCGTCGAGCACACGGTGAGTAGGCATGATAAGATGCGCTTTCTTAGAGATATGGAGACGGCTCTTGAGATCGTGGCCACTCTTCTCCAAGTCCTTGGCCTCCTGCATGAAGAGGTCTGGAGCCAAAACTACACCATTACCGATGATGTTCACCTTACCACCCTGGAAAATACCAGAAGGGATAGAGCGAAGCACGTATTTCTGTCCCTCGAACTCAAGGGTATGGCCTGCGTTAGGACCACCCTGGAAACGAGCAACGACATCATACTTAGGGGTCAACACGTCAACCACCTTACCTTTACCTTCATCGCCCCACTGCAAACCGAGCAGGACATCTACTTTACCTGTGTTCATTGTTATATTTTGAATATTTAAGGCATTGAAGCCTTGTTATTAACTTTCTTAATTGATCACTTGCCAGCATTATTCCGCTTTCTTGTCATCTTCGCCTGACATGAGCTACACACTCCGTATATATAGAGTGCAAAGGCATCACGGCGAAAGCGTTGCAACTTTGTATCGAGGATGGCCGCCGTAATTTTCGGTGCCTTTATCTCCGTAACCTTTCCGCAGATGGTACATACCTGATGCAGATGGTTTTCGTTGCTATAACTAGCCTCATACTTAGTTCCGCCAGCCAAACTATGTCTCACCACGAGTCGCAACTCAATGAAGAGATGCATCGTGTTGTAAAGTGTAGCCCGGCTCACTCGAAAATGTTTCTTTTCCAATTCCACCCCCAAGTCCTCAAGTGTGAAATGTCCTCCTATACTATAAACGGCATCAAGAATGGCATAACGCTCCGGAGTCTTCCTGTGCTGGTTGCTCTCCAGATAGTTGTCCAAGATCTCATGCACCTTGGTTTTAATTTCCTCTGTCATAATACTTGTTAGTTACATAAAACGCACAAAGATACTCATTATCTACGACATGAGGCAATATTTAATTTTAAAAAATCTAAATTGAGCCGTTTTATCCATTTTTTGAGTCCCCAAAAGGGACGAGCGACCTCAGAACTTCTGCAATTCTTCGTAGATACGCTGCGCCGGGAGTCCCATTACATTGAAATAGCTACCCTTCAGTCCGGTACAACCTATATACCCTATCCATTCCTGGATACCATAGGCCCCTGCCTTATCGAAAGGTTTATAATGGTCGATGTAATAAGCTATCTCCTGCTCCGTAAGTGTTTTGAACGAAACCTCGGTCACCACAGAAAAAGAATGTTGCTTTTCGCTTGAAGTAAGGCACACACCTGTCACCACATGATGAGTCTTCCCACTCAACATTTGCAGCATGGCTCTTGCTTCCTGGGCATCTTTTGGTTTGCCCAGAATCACGCCCTTTCCCTCCTTATCATTTTGCTCATCAGCAGTTGGTGCTATCACAACCGTGTCAGCTGTCAACACCAACACATCATCCGAAAGAAGCGAGCGATAAGCCTCGGCTTTTTTCTTCGATATGTACTCTGCCACTTGATAGGCATCCAGCGTGGCAGGATAACTTTCATCGATGCCCTTGATGACCTTCACCTCGAAAGGGACATCCAAGCCTGCCAACAATTCTCTACGACGAGGCGAATTGCTCGCCAATATGATTTTAAACATTGTCTTTGAGTTTTATTGATTACTACTACCATCCAAAGGCCTTCGCATCACTCAGCCACATTCCCTGGGCCCTCAGAACTTGTTCTACGACGTCGCGCCCCACTCCGTCACCTCCGTTTTGAGAAGAGACATAGGTGGAAATGGCCTTGATGTCGCTGCATGCGTCTGCCGGGCAACAAGGACAACCACAACGTTGCATCACCTCATAATCGGGAATGTCGTCGCCGACATAGACTATCTCCTCGTCGCCCAAAGAATACTTGGCCTTAAACTCCTCATAGGTCTTGATTTTCACGGCACATCCCATGTACACATCTTCCACGCCCAAGTTTTTATATCGAATGCGAATCGCCTGCGTGTTACCACCTGTCAAGATGGCGATGCGCAAGCCTAATTTCTGTGCCAACTGTATGGCATATCCATCCTTGATATTGACCGTGCGCAAAGGTTCGCCCGAACTAGCCAAGGTGATGGTCTGTCGAGAGAGCACACCATCCACATCAAAAACGATGGCCTTCACTTTCTTCAAGTCGTAATTAATCATTTTCTTTAATATTATTATTAGTGCAAACGCCTTTAAAGCACTTACGAATTGCTCATTCCATGAATACTCTTGCTCATAGCCTCATATATTTCCTTCAACAAAGGATTGGCTTCCAACAAATCGGCTTGCTTCTTCATGACCGTCTGATCGTAACGAACGGCAGGACCCGTCTGCGCATCCTTGGCTGGCAACTCATGCACCTTGGCTGCTGTCTCGTCGATAAGAGGCAGAAGAATATCCGCAGGCAGATGATGCTTTTCGAGAATATCAGCCCCCACGGCAAAGCAATGATTGGCGAAATTGCAGGCGAACACTGCCGCCAAATGCAAATATTTGCGACCTTCACTATCCAGTTCATAAACCGACCGGGTCAAAAGACTAGCAAACAGTTTGAGGAAAGCGAGTTCCATCACGCCACTCCCCTCAACAAAACAAGGGATATTGTCAAAATGAACAAGGCGCTCCTTTGAGAAAGTTTGCATAGGATAGAACACTCCATAATGCTGGGCATATCCTTTGAAAACGTCCTTGGAAACAGAGCCTGCGGTATGCACGAACAACTTGTCTTCCTTCCCCTTGCAAAGCTGGGGTATCAATACAGGCAAAGCATCGTCCTTTACCGAAAGGATGTAAAGGTCGGCATCAGCAGACACATCCTGAATGCTTGTGGTATATCCAGCATGGAGCATCTCCGCCAATTCGCGAGCAGCTTTTTCGGTACGACTATACACCTGTAAGATTTCTTGCTTTGCCTTACCCAAAGCAAATCCCAAATTGGTCGCCACATTGCCCGCTCCTATCAAAACTATCTTCATAAATTACTCGTTTATTCTTCTTTTTGTGCAAAAATACTAAAAAAGAACGATAGAATGCTCATCTTTCTTGCTTTTTTATGATAAATTTATTATTTTTGCCACGTGAGAGAATACGAAGTAGACATATACACGGAAAAAGAAGCATTGCCTCGCCTACTGGAAGGCAATTTCTTCCATAGTTCGGAGCTTTTTCGCATCATCGAAAACACCCCGAACGACACCCCCTATATGGCTGTGGCAACCCAAGGAGGCAACGTGGTGGCGCAAATGCTCGTCATCCTACATCATTGCGGCTCTTGGTTTCCACCTTATTTATATACGCACGCGCACGTACACGGAGAAGGAATCTATGCCGAGGGGGCAGACGTACAGGCCATCTTTCCGCTATTGCTTCGCGCCATAACCATCCACTTGCACAAGCATCTGTGTTTCTATATCGAATTTTCAGAGCTGAGCAAGAAGATGTTTGGCTATCGTCATTTCAGAAAACTGGGATATTTCCCTATACCCTGGCAGGAGATTCACAATTCTCTGCATAGTCTTTCACCCGAGCTCCGCCTGTCGGAAAGACAAGCGGCTACAGTTTCAAGGATGATAAAGAAAGGCGTGGAAAGCCATGAGGCTAAAGACGAGACCGAGATTCACAACTTTCACACTTTGCTGAAAAGATATTATCGCTTCAAGCCACGCCGCTTCGTGCCTGGCGAGGAGTTTTTCATACAACTTTGCCACAGCAAACACGCCAAGATATTCGTAACCACCTATAAGAACAAGGTGATAGGCGGTTGCGCCTGCATCTACAGCGAAGGCAACGCCTACTTATGGTATGCCGCCTTCAGACGCAAACGCTACATCCACTTGCATCCCGACACGATGACCATCTGGTATGCCTTGCGCCACACCTATGAGCAACCAGCCGGGCATCTCTTCTTCATGGATGCAGGCCTACCCCTCGCTAGCAACCGATACAGAGAATTCATACTCAGCTTTGGTGGCAAGCCTGTGGCAAAATTCCGCTGGTTCAGGTTTTACACGAAATTTATAAACAGCATATTATACTGGAGATACAAGGACTGACGTTATCCTTTCAACGCCTTATCGAGCATCTCCAGCCCGCGTTCTGTGCAAAAACCTCGAATAATGACCAGTATATAGTTGTCATAAAGCGACTGCATGGAATGCTGACGATAAAGTTGCCGATGCATGATTTCCTGCATAATAATGTGCCCCACATCCATGATAACCTTGAAATCGACATCCTGGCGGAAAAGCCCCTCCTTGACGCCTGCCTCAAAAAAGCGAACGCTCTCCTCACGTTCATGAGCATGACACTCCTGCAAATACTTCAGCACTCTAGGCATTTTGTGGATTTCCTCAAAGAACACCACTCCCACCTTCTCGTTTTGTTCCATCTGCAACCTATATACATACCCAATGATGTCGATTACATTCTTTGCCTTAGACCTGGCAAACTCTGCCAACTTGACACGAGTTTCCTCTTGCTGGCTTTTCATTCCAGCAAGAAGCATTTCCTCTTTGTCACCAAAGATTTCATACACTGTACGCTTGGACACATGAAGTCCTTGAGAGATTTCATCCATCTTCACGGCTTTCACACCACGCTTGAAAAACTCAGCCATAGCATAGGCGATTATCTTGTCTCGCAGCTCCTGACGATATTGATTGATTTCTGCCATTTTTCCAATTTGTAGACTATTTTTGTGCAAAGATACAAAAAAAAACAAAAAACCGTTCTTTTTTAGTTAGTTTTTTCGTACCTTTGCAAAAACTTTTAGAAATCGCGGTCCAAAACCACGAATATGTAAGGAAATAGAACATTAAACCAATATATTGTTATGGTAAAAATTACAAAAGAGGCGGCTCTCAGTTATCACGAGACAGGCCGTCCTGGTAAGATTGAGGTTAAGCCAACAAAACCTTATCACACACAAACCGACCTGAGTCTCGCATACTCTCCAGGCGTAGCATTCCCATGCCTTGAGATTCAGCAGAACCCAGACGACGCTTACAAGTACACCGACAAAGGCAACCTTGTAGCTGTAATCAGTAATGGTACAGCCGTCCTTGGCCTTGGCGACATAGGTGCCATGAGTGGAAAGCCTGTGATGGAAGGCAAGGGATTGCTTTTCAAAATCTACGGCGGCATCGATGTTTTCGACATCGAAATCGCAGAGAAAGATCCTGAGAAATTCTGCGAGACCGTAGAGCGCATCGCCCCAACCTTCGGCGGCATCAACTTGGAGGACATCAAGGCTCCTCAGTGCTTCTACATCGAGGAAAGACTGAAGAAGAACCTCGACATCCCTGTGATGCACGACGACCAGCATGGCACAGCCATCATCTCTGCTGCCGGACTGAAGAACGCACTTGAAGTAGCAGGCAAGAATATCGAAGACGTAAAGATTGTAGTCAACGGTGCCGGAGCCGCAGCCATCAGCTGCACCAAGCTCTATGTTGCTCTTGGCGCAAAGGTAGAAAACATCGTAATGCTCGATTCCAAGGGTGTGATCACTAGCGACCGCGAGAACCTTACCGAGCAGAAGAAGCTCTTCGCTACCGATCGTCGCGACGTTCACACATTGGAAGAAGCAATCAAGGGTGCCGACGTATTCGTAGGACTCAGCAAGGGCAACGTGCTCACACAGGACATGGTACGCTCCATGGCTCCTAGCCCAGTGGTATTTGCTCTCGCCAACCCTGTGCCAGAAATCAGTTACGAGGATGCCATGGCGAGCCGCCCAGACGTATTGATGTCTACCGGCCGTTCTGACTATCCTAACCAGATTAACAACGTAATCGGTTTCCCATACATCTTCCGTGGCGCTCTAGACGTTCACGCACGCGCCATCAACGAAGAGATGAAAATGGCAGCCGTACATGCCATCGCCGACTTGGCAAAGCAGCCAGTACCAGATGTAGTGAACGACGTTTATCACGTCAACGATCTCACATTCGGTCCTAAATACTTCATTCCAAAGCCAGTAGACCCACGTTTGATAACAGAGGTTTCTGCTGCCGTAGCCAAGGCTGCCATGGATAGCGGCGTGGCTCGCACCCCTATCAAAGACTGGGAGAAGTACAAGCAGCAGTTGCGTCAGTTGCTCGGCCAGGAGACCAAGCTCACTCGCAAGCTCCACGATACAGCACGCCTCCACCCACAGCGCGTAGTATTTGCTGAAGGTGGCAACCCTACTATGCTGAAGGCAGCTGTACAGGCTAAGAGCGAGGGCATTTGCCAGCCTATCTTGTTGGGCAACCCAGACCGCTTGAAACGTGTGGCTTCTCGCCTGAAGCTCGACCTCTCGGATATCGAGATTGTCGATATGCGTGCAGACAACGAGCAGGGTCGCCGCGCCAAGTTTGCCAAGCATTTGGCTGAGAAGCGTTCCCGCGAAGGTTACAGCTTCGAGGAAGCTTACGACAAGATGTACGAACGCAACTACTTCGGCATGTCAATGGTTGAGCAGGGCGACGCCGACGCATTCATCACAGGTCTTTACACAAAGTACAGCAACACCATCAAGGTAGCCAAGGATGTAATCGGTATCCGTGACGAATACAAGACATTCGGCACCATGCACATTCTGAACACACAGAAGGGCATCTATTATATCGCCGACACATTAATCAACCGTCACCCAGACGAGGACGTGTTGACCGACGTTGCCAAATTGGCTGCCGGCACCGTGAAGTTCTTCAACGACGAACCGGTGATGGCTATGTTAAGCTACTCCAACTTTGGTACCGACACAGCAGGTTCACCAGTCAAGGTAAAGAAGGCCGTAGCTGAGATGCAAAAGGAATTCCCAGAGCTCGCCATCGACGGAGAGATGCAAGTAAACTATGCCCTCAACAAAAACTTGCGTGACGAGAAATATCCATTCTCACGCCTCAAGGGCAAGGATGTCAACACATTGGTATTCCCTAACTTGAGCAGTGCCAATGGTGCTTACAAGCTTCTTCAGGCATTAAACCCAGAAGCAGAGATTATCGGTCCTATCCAGATGGGTCTTAACAAGCCTATCCACTTCACCGACTCTGAGAGCAGTGTACAAGACATCGTAAATGTTACAGCTGTAGCCGTTATCGATGCTTACGTTGACAAGATCAAAAAGCAAAAGTAAGATTGCACATCTTAAAATAACGTAGCTATACCATGTATAGTTACCCCAAAAACAAGCAGGTTGAGAGCGCAAGTTTTCAACCTGCTTTTTTATTAACCTGCAAACGATTGCACAGCATGTTTTCTTAACAAACATTAAAATACGATATTGTGCGCCCACACAACAAGATAGTGCCGAAAAAAGACAATAAAATATTTGGTTAGGTCAAAATAAAGACGTACCTTTGTGGTCGTTATCCTGAAGACAATCTTTTTTGCCTTAAAGGAGCTAATACCTATTGAAGATTTGGAGCGGTAGCCTGTGAAGGTCATCGCTTTTTCTTTTTTGTTAAATCTTCATAAAGAATTGCATTTTTCCCCGTTTTCTTTTGCCGTATCAAAGATAATTCGTAATTTTGCACCCCGAATGCTCATGGATTGGGCATATATTACAGAAAAAGTTTAGTTCGTTGGGGCTCAAAGAAGATCTGGCACGAAGCTGGACGCCTCGCGGAGAAACCCGTTTATATAATAATTAAATGTACGCAATTGTAGAAATTAACGGTCAGCAGTTCAAGGCTGAGGAGGGCAAGAAGCTCTTCGTACATCACATCAAGGATGTAGAAGCAGGTAAAACTGTTGAGTTCGACAAGGTGTTGCTCGTTGACAAAGACGGCGCCATCACTGTCGGTGCACCAACTGTAGAAGGTGCAAAAGTAGTAGTAGAGGTAGTGAACCCACTCGTAAAGGGTGACAAGGTCATCGTCTTCAAGATGAAGCGCCGCAAGGACTATCGCAAGAAGAACGGTCATCGTGCACAGTTCACTGAAGTATCAATTAAATCTGTAATCGCTTAAAATTAGGAGGAATTAGAAAATGGCACATAAGAAAGGTGTTGGTAGTTCTAAGAACGGCCGTGAATCAGCTTCACAAAGATTAGGCGTTAAGATCTGGGGTGGTCAGAGCATCATCGCAGGTAACATCATTGTTCGCCAGCGTGGTAACAAGCACTTCCCAGGTGAGAATGTTGCTCAGGGTAAGGATGATACATTGTATGCTTTGACAGACGGTATCGTTTACTTCCACAAGGGTCGCAAGGACAAGAGTACAGTTTCTGTTCTCTCTCCAGAGGCTTACGCTGAGAAGACAAAAAAAGCTGACGCTTAAATTTTAAAGTTTTAGAAAAAACTATTCCAAACAAACAACATAGGAGCCTGCTCTCTCAACGAGAGCAGGCTTTCTTCGTTATTTTGCAAACTAGTCTAAAAATATCCCCTAGAAATTAAAAAAGTCGAGAAAACATGACGATATAAGAAATATTTTTTGTAATTTTGCCTTCAAATAAATAATATTACAAATTTAAAGAAAATATTATGCTTACACTTAAACTTATCAGTGAAGAAACTGAACGTGTAGTAAAAGGCCTCGAAAAGAAGCATTTTCCTAATGCTCGCGAAGCTGTAGAGAAAGTTTTGGAGTACGACAAGATTCGTCGTGAGGCTCAACAGAAGCTTGACACTAACAAGCAGCAAGCCAACCAATTTGCCAAGCAGATTGGTGCTCTTATGAAGGAAGGTAAGAAGGAAGAAGCCGAGAATGCCAAGGCTCAGGTTGCAGCCCTCAAGGCTGACGGCAAAGCCCTGGAAGAAATCATGGAGAAGGCTCAGAAAGATATGACCAATGAGTTGCTCGAAATCCCTAACATCCCATGCGATGAGGTACCAGAGGGTAAGGATGCAGCCGACAACGTTGTCGTAAAGGAAGGTGGCGAGAAGCCAAACCTTGGTCCTGACGCTCTCTGCCACTGGGATCTCTTGAAGAAGTTCAACCTCGTTGACTTCGACCTCGGTGTGAAGATTACTGGTGCAGGTTTCCCTGTTTATATCGGCAAGATGGCTCGCTTCCAGCGTGCTCTTGAGGCATTCTTCCTCGACGAGGCTCGCAAGAGTGGATACTTGGAGATTCAACCTCCTTACGTTGTCAACGAGGCTTCTGGTCTTGGCACTGGTCAGCTGCCAGACAAAGAGGGCCAGATGTATCACGCCAACCTCGACAACCTCTTCCTCATCCCTACCGCTGAGGTTCCTGTAACCAACATCTTCCGTGATGTCATCCTTGATGAGAAAGATCTCCCTATCAAGCGTTGCGCTTACTCTGCTTGCTTCCGTCGTGAGGCTGGTAGCTATGGCAAGGATGTGCGTGGTTTGAACCGTCTGCATCAGTTCGACAAGGTGGAGATTGTTCGTATCGACAAACCAGGTCACTCTTACGAGTCTTTGAAGGAGATGCTCGACCACGTTGAGGGGCTCTTGAAGAAGTTGGAGTTGCCATACCACATCCTCCGTCTTTGCGGTGGCGATATGAGCTTTACATCTTCTATCTGCTACGACTTCGAGACTTGGAGTGCCGCTCAGAAGCGTTGGTTGGAGGTTTCTTCCGTATCCAACTTCGAGAGCTACCAGGCAAACCGCTTGCACTGTCGCTATCGTCATGCTGATGATAAGAAGATTGAGCTTTGCCACACCTTGAATGGTTCGGCTTTGGCATTGCCACGCATCGTAGCATCCATCTTGGAGAACAACCAGACTCCAGAAGGCATCCGTGTACCAAAGGTATTGGTTCCTTACTGCGGTTTCGAGATGCTCGACGACAAGAATTTCGACTAAACAAGACAGATTCTACTCTATCACATAAGAGCGAATCTTCCCATAAACTTTGATATGTACGAGGATAACTTCGACTGTCCAAAAGACGGTCGGTGTTATCCTTTTGCGTTTTCTAGCACCATGGCAAGCATTAGCAACTAACAACCCATAAAAGGAATAGAAAATAATATTCACGAATCAAAAAACTTAGAACCGATGAACAAGATTATCAAGAAAATTCAATATTCAGAGAAGGTGTTCCGCTTTGATGTCGAAGCACCACTTATAGCCAAGAGTCGCAAGGCAGGCAATTTCGTCATCATCCGCGTTGATGCCAACAGCGAGCGAATGCCACTCACCATCGCCGAGGCCGACATAGAGAAGGGAACCATTACGCTCGTAGTTCAGAAAGTGGGACTCTCCTCTACCAAGCTTTGCGCCCTCAACGAAGGAGATGAGATTCACGATGTCGTGGGACCACTCGGAAACCCTACCCACATTGAGAATTTCGGCACGGTGATATGTGCCGGAGGTGGCGTAGGCGTAGCCCCCATGTTGCCTATCATCAGGGCTTTGAAGGCAGCAGGCAACCGAGTACTCTCTGTCATCGCCGGACGTAACAAAGACTTGGTCATCATGGAAGACGAGGTACGCGCCTCTAGCGACGAGCTCATCATCATGACCGACGATGGCAGCTATGGCGAAAAGGGCGTAGTGACCGTGGGCATAGAAAAACTCATCAACCAGGAGCACATCGACAAGGTATTTGCCATCGGTCCTCCTATCATGATGAAATTCTGCTGCCTGCTCACCCAGAAATACAACCTCCCTACCGACGTTTCGCTCAACACCATCATGGTGGATGGCACGGGCATGTGCGGAGCATGCCGACTCTCTATCGGCGGCAAGACCAAGTTTGTGTGCATCGATGGTCCTGAGTTTGACGGAGCCTTGGTAGACTGGGATGAGATGTTCAAGCGCATGGGCACCTTCAAGGATGCCGAACGTGAGGAGATGGAACATTTCCAAGAGCACTTGGCAAATATCGAGGGAAAGAAAAAGGAGAAAGAGACCACGGATATAACGATGGACGTAGAGCCGACAGCCGAATCTATCGAAGAGCTGACAGACCGTAACTCTCCATGGCGCAATGAATTGCGAGCACAACTTAAACCAAAGCAGCGCACTGCCATAGAACGAGTAAAGATGCCTGAGTTAAATCCGTTGTATCGTGCCACCACCCGCACCGAAGAGGTCAATATAGGACTGACCAAGGAGATGGCACTCACTGAGGCTAAGCGATGCCTCGACTGTCCGAAGCCTTCGTGCATGGAGGGTTGCCCGGTGAACATCAACATCCCTTCGTTTATCAAGAACATTGAGCGAGGCCAGTTCCTCGCTGCCGCAAAAGTGCTGAAAAACACCTCTGCCCTACCAGCCGTCTGTGGACGTGTTTGCCCGCAAGAGAAGCAATGCGAGAGCAAGTGCATCCACCTGAAGATGAACAAACCAGCCGTAGCCATCGGCTATCTGGAAAGGTTTGCAGCCGACTATGAACGCCAAAGCGGCAACATCTCCGTCCCCAAGTGCGACAAGCCAAACGGCATCAAGGTGGCCGTAGTTGGTTCGGGCCCTTCGGGCTTGAGCTTTGCAGGCGACATGGCGAAGAAGGGATTTGACGTAACGGTGTACGAAGCCCTTCACGAAATTGGCGGAGTCTTGAAATATGGAATCCCTGAATTCCGACTACCTAATGCCATCGTAGACGTGGAGATAGAGAACCTGCAGAAGATGGGTGTGAAGTTCATAACCGACTGCATCGTAGGCAAGACCATATCCGTGAAGCAACTGAACGAGCAAGGCTTCAAGGGCATCTTCATCGGCTCGGGAGCAGGATTGCCTAATTTCATGAACATACCGGGGGAGAATGCGCTCAACATCATGTCTTCCAACGAATACCTGACACGTGTAAACTTGATGGATGCAGCCAATCCTCATAGCGACACTCCTATCAACCTCGGCAAGAAAGTTGTGGTTGTGGGAGGTGGCAATACTGCGATGGATAGCTGCCGCACCGCCAAGCGACTAGGTGCAGACGTAACACTGGTATATCGCCGCTCTGAGACAGAGATGCCCGCACGATTAGAAGAGGTGAAGCACGCCAAGGAAGAGGGCATCACCTTCATGACCCTGCACAATCCACGCGAGTATGAGAGCGACGACAAGGGAGCCGTAAAGGCTGTAATACTCGATGTGATGAAGCTTGGGGAACCAGATGCCAGCGGCCGCCGACGTCCTGAGGCTACAGGAGAGACCGTCAAACTGGAGTGCGACCAGGTTATTGTTGCCGTGGGTGTAAGCCCTAATCCTCTAGTGCCACAGAGCATCGAGGGATTGGAACTCGGCAGGAAGAACACCATCGTGGTGAATGAGCAAATGCAGAGTTCGCAGAGTGAAATCTTTGCAGGAGGCGACATTGTGCGAGGTGGCGCTACCGTAATCCTTGCCATGGGCGATGGTAGGAAGGCTGCCGAAAACATGAGCAAGAAATTTTTAGAATAGAAATTTTTCGAGACCATCACATGTAGTTGAAGTTTTTCGAGACCATCACATGTAGTTAACAAATAACGAAGGGTAGCTTGCCAACAAAGCAAGTCTACCCTTCTTCTATTCTCTCGTACTAATAAGTTCCGATATATTATTTTCCGATATTCCAGCGCAAGCCAAACTGGAAATTGAAATTCAGCTTTTTGTCTTTGAATGTATTGTCGATGGAACTTCCATTGTCAAAATAATACTTGGCACCAGGCTCTACGTACACTCCTATCTGAGGAGAGACATCCAGTTGCGCTCCTACCGAAGCCTTGGCAGAAATCTGCGGACGATCGCGTTTCACATCATCCACGGGCTCGTCGTTCCGGGTTGTGGAATTTTTCACATTGAAATCTACCTCGCCACCAGCCATCACATAAGTATGAAAACGACGAGTACCCCAAACCTCATAGTTTACACCGACAGGCACGCCCACATAATGGAGCACCTGATGGGTGTCGAAATCTTGATTTGAATACACTGCGAAATCAGAGACTGCACGTGTATACACCACGCCTGTGGACAGAGACAGACGCGAAACCAAAGGAATGCCTACCTGCACGCCCACCGACAATGGTGCATGTTGCTTAGGCTTTTTCATGCTCACCGATTTCAGAAAAGAGGCATAAGGCGCAGCCGTATTCGTGATGAAAGAGCCAGGAATTGCTGAATCGTAATACGTACCTGACGACAACACCGGATTACCTTGGTTGATTGACGAAGTCGTTATCAGACCATTCTCGGCATAGAATTGCACATTCCAATCTGTCTGATGCTTGAGGTCACTGGCAAAATCTACGCCAAAGAGGGCATCATCTTGCTTCAGATTTTTGTTTCTGGCAACTTGCTGCTGGCTCTCGTTTCTGGCAACTTGCTGCTGGGGATCCAAATTCACAGGACTTGCTGATTCCGCTACAAGCTTGTTACCATCGCTACTTGCTGATTCCACTACAAGCTTGTTACTATCGCTACTTGCTGCGGATTGCAAATCCGCAGAACTTTCAGCCTCTGCTACAAGATTATACGAACCACTAGCCTCCCCAAAATGGTGGTTGCAAACAGATGAATAGGTAGAGTTCTGAGCCAAAAGAGAAGCTGATTTGCTGACTGCGGTAGAGTTCTGAGCCAAAAGATGAGCAGACTTGTTTGCTGCGGATTGCAAATCAGCAGAACTATGTACTTCGTTTTCAACAGAAGCATTGTGCAGTTTGCTTTCTGCTGAAGCATGATTGAATGACTTGTTTTCTGCAAAAGAACTATGTGGCTTGATTCCTGCCGAACCATCTTGATGGAGATATACATAGCTCCCCCCCACGGCAAGCAAGGCTACAGTTGCAGCGACAGCCGACCATTTCTTGATAGTCATCAGTCGAGCTGCATTCGCAGGTTCAGCGCCAGCATTTTTCTTGCTGGCAGCCTCAACATCCCCTGGCAGGATGCCTTGTTGAGCAAGCGACTGTTCAATACTTGCCCACAAGTCAGCCTTGACAGGTTCTTGATAATCTGCCAAGCTATCTCGAAGTTTGTTTGTCCAATCGTTATTACTCATTATTTTGTTCCTTATTTAAATAATCATTGATTTTCTTTGCCAAGAGCTTCTTCGCCCTAAGATACTGCGAAGCAGAACTGCTTTCCTTAATGCCAAGCTGCTGGGCAATTTCCTTATGGCTTTTTTGCTCGAAGACGTACATGTTGAGCACCAACCGATAGCCCTCGGGCAGTTCTCCTATCATACGCGTAAGCTCAGCCGGTGGCACCTTCTCCACCGCAGGAGGGTCATCATCCACCGCATCGGGAATCTCGTCGACAAAAGTAAACCTACTTTTCTGCCTCACATAGCTGAGAGCCTCGTTAGCCACGATTCTAAGCAGCCAAGCCTTCAGCGAACCCTCCCCACGATATTCAAATCGACCGATGGACGAAAAGACCTTGATGAAACTATCCTGTATCACATCCTGCACCTCATCACGACTGGGGACATACCTCAGCCCTACGGCCATGGCATATCCTACGTATCGCTCATACAGCCGGTGCATCGCATTTGCATCGCCCTGCCTGACACGCTCGAAAAGCTGCTTTTCTGTTTCTAATTCAAGTTCCATTTCTACAAATAAACGCTACACAATGCAAAACCTTGCACCATGTAGCGACGATATTTCTGATAATTATTGTTAAAAGAGAATCAATCTCTAGACATCAAACACTGTGCCCTCGTTGCTCAAATAGCTCTCGGGGAACACCTCACGAGCCTCGTCAAGCAAGACTTTCTCGTCATTATATCTAGCGCTGTAATGTCCCAATATCAACTTCCTTACCCCAGCGGCCCTAGCCACCGTGGCAGCCTGTCGAGCCGTGGAATGATAATAGAGTTTGGCGCGATCCTCGTTCTCCGTTGTATAAGTGCTCTCATGATAGAGGGTCGTCACGTTCTTCAGCCGTTCGTATAGGTGAGGCATATAGCGGGTATCGCTCATGTAGGCATAGCTGCGAGGAGGTTCCGCAGGCTCCACGAGTCGGGCGTTTGGAATCACATCTCCATCCTCCGTGGTCCAGTCGGCACCATTCTTGATGTTATTGATTTGACTGGTCGGAATGCCATAAAAGTCTATCATGTCTCTGCGGATATGTGGCAATGTAGGCTTCTCTCGGAAGATGTAACCACAGCATGGTACACGATGCTGCAGGGGCACAGTTTCCACCGTAACCGAATGGTCCTCATACACCACTTGCGCCTTTTCCGTATCCACTGGCACAAACTCGATGGCGTATTCCATGCCTTGCATGAACATTTCAACCTGTTGTTTAAACAACTGCTCGTAATCCTTTGGCGCAAAGACTTTTAGCCTAGCCGTTCTGCCGAGCATACCAAAGGTGGATAGCAAGCCCAACAAGCCGAAGCAATGATCGCCATGCAGATGGGAAATGAAGATGGCATTGATTTTGGCGAAGTGTACATGCGTGCGCCGAAACTGCATCTGCGCGCCCTCGCCACAATCCATCATGAAGCACTTGCCACGCATCTCCACTATCTGGGCAGAAGCACTATGCTTAAGGGTGGGCAGCGCACTGCCACACCCCAAGATTCTTACTTTGAAAGGTTCCATCACGATAAAATTTCTCCTACTCCTGGCGTTTGAATGTATAGATGCCCTGATGATTTTCCAGCAAGAGGCTGTCTGGTCCTAGTTTGTCGATGTCGAAGGTATCCTTGTTGAGCAATAACTTGCCGTTCAAGATTTTCCAGGTGGTCCAAGGGTTGGTTTCAGCCTTCACGTTGTTTTTCACCTCGCCACCTTCCATGATGTCGAAGTTCTTGTCGATGGAAGTCCACTTGCCTTGGAGCGAGGTGAGGTTGATGATTTTCTGAGCCATCATCTCGCCATCCTGCGCCTTGTAACCGATGAGGGCGATGCGGTCTCCTGCGAGCAAACCACCCTGCACGATGTCGGGGTTTTCGTCGGAAATAAAGACATTGAGGGTATCGCCGTCATCAGAGATAAGCTGCAACTCGTGCATCGAAGTACCCTCGCCGCAGACGCCATAGATAGTAGAGTCGTTGGCGGCATCATCCACTTCGGTAGAGTCGTTGGCACTGATTACCGGAGTATTGTTTTTGTTCTTGCAACTGTTGGCGGCGAAGAGAGCCACCAAAGCGATTGCCAAATATATTAATCGTTTCATAGCCTTTATTATTTGATGTTATAATTTCAATTCTTGTTGCAATGTAATGCTTTTGCCCTTTCAGGGCGCATTAACTCCATCCCATATACCCAGGGCGTTGCCCTGGGCTAGGTGCTGTTGGGCTTTCAGCCCGTCTTGTTTTGCCCTGGGCTAGGTGCTGTTGGGCTTTCAGCCCGTCTTGTTTTGCCCTGGGCTAGGTGCTGTTGGGCTTTCAGCCCGTCTTGTTTGACCTGGGCTAGGTGCTGCTGGGTTTTCAGCCCGGCTTGTTTGCCCTGGGCTAGGTGCTGTTGGGCTTTCAGCCCGTCTTGTTTGACCTGGGCTAGGTGCTGCTGGGCTTTCAGCCCGTCTTGTTTGACCTGGGCTAGGTGCTGCTGGGCTTTCAGGGCGTTTTCCGCTCCTCAGCCTTGGCTTCATCCCATAGTTTATCCATTTCCTCTAAGGTCATGTCTTTCAGATTCTTACCATGCTTTAAGGAATGGTCTTCCACATAGTTGAATCGACGGATAAACTTTTGGTTGGTCTTCTCCAGGGCATTGTCGGGATTGAGCTTGTAGAGACGGGCGGCATTGATGACGGAGAAGAGGAAATCGCCCAGTTCCTTGGTCGAGTTTTCCTTGTCTTCCTTGGCGAGTTCCACCTTCAGTTCTTCCAGCTCCTCTTGCACCTTGTCCCATACATCTTCCTTCTTCTTCCAGTCGAAGCCCACGTTGCGAGCCTTGTCCTGGATGCGATAGGCCTTGATGAGGGATGGAAGGGCATCGGGCACACCACTCAGCACTCGCTCGTTGCCGTCTTTCTCCTGCTGCTTGATTTGCTCCCAGGTCTTCTCCACGCTGGCGGCAGTCTTCGGAGCGGACTTTCCTAGAGCCAAGGTTGCTTGCTCGCTGCTTGCCGTTGCTGGTTTCTCTTTATAGACCACTTGTCCCGCCTCGTTGATATACATGTCGGGATTGGATACGGTCCAGTCGCCCTCCTCGTTCCAGTTGATGAACGGATGGCGGAACATGAGCTTGTCGGCCTCCTGATTACAGACATCGCAGATGTCGAACTCGCCGTCTTCCCTACCGATGATGCTATAGAACATCACGTGCTCCAACACATCACCCAACTCCTTCTTGATATTCTTATAGTCGCTTTTCATGAGCGCATCACAAAGCTCGAAAGTTTCCTCGATGGTATTCGGGCGAAGACTCTCGAAAGTCTGTTTCTTGTCCCAAGGACACTGGAGGCGCAAGCGGTCCTGCACATCCATCAAGCGACTGAACGCTGCTAATTTTTCTTCTTTCGTATGCATGATTATAACCTCACATTAAAGATTATCTTTCCATTTCTTTCCAGCCTTCGTATTGAGGAAAATGGCAAAAGACAAAGCAAACACACACATCATTACATTAAAAAACAAATATGCTTCCATAAATTCTTCATTTTTTAGATTTCAACAAATCATTGGCACAATACGCAAGCGAGAAACCGCATATCGAACCAACTAAAAAACACACGATATTAAGCCAACCGAATTCGCCACCAATGATTAGGGGCGACAATCCTCCCACGGCAACGCTTCCAAACATCAGCTTCGCCATGTCGTAGAGAAAACTGGCTAGCAGTTTTCGCCTGTCTTGTTCCGTTACTTCTTTTACTGCATTACTTACCATAAAGACTGTCGTTTTATGTAAAAATACGTAATTTATGCTGCAAAGATAATGATTTTCGCCCAAAAAATTGTAACTTTGCACCGATTTTTATATTATAATAAAGAAAAAAGAATAAAAACATAAATATTAACAATGGAATTAGCAAGTAAGTACGATCCACAAGCAGTGGAAAGTAAATGGTATCAGTACTGGCTCGACAACAAGCTCTTCAGCTCAAAGCCAGACGGTCGTGAACCTTATACAGTGGTGATCCCTCCACCAAATGTGACCGGTGTGCTCCACATGGGCCACATGCTCAACAATACAATCCAGGACATCCTCGTGCGCCGCGCTCGCATGGAGGGCAAGAACGCTTGCTGGGTGCCTGGTACCGACCACGCCAGCATCGCTACAGAGGCTAAGGTGGTGAACCGACTCGCCCAGCAGGGCATCAAGAAGACCGACCTCACCCGCGAGGAGTTCCTCAAGCATGCTTGGGACTGGACCCACGAGCACGGTGGCATCATCCTCAAGCAGTTGCGCCGCCTCGGTGCCAGCTGCGACTGGGACCGCACTGCATTCACCATGGACGAGACCCGCTCCAAGGCTGTGATCCACGTATTCTGCGACCTCTACAACAAGGGCCTCATCTATCGTGGCGCACGCATGGTGAACTGGGACCCTAAGGCTCAGACCGCACTCTCCGACGAGGAGGTAATCTACAAGGACGAGCACTCCAAGCTCTACTACCTCAAGTATTACGTGGTGGAGCAGGACTGCAAGCAGATGGACGAAGGCAACGTGATGCACAAGGACGAGAAGGGCTACTATGCCGTAGTAGCTACCACACGTCCTGAGACCATCATGGGCGACTCTGCCATGTGCATCAACCCAGAGGACAAGAAGAACACCTGGTTGAAGGGCAAGCACGTCATCGTGCCTCTCGTAAACCGTGAGATTCCTGTCATCGAGGATTCATACGTAGACATCGAGTTCGGTACCGGATGTTTGAAGGTTACCCCAGCCCACGACGTGAACGACCACGCCCTCGGCTTGAAGCACGGACTCCAGACCATCGACATCTTCAACGACAACGGAACCATCAGCGAGGCTGCCGGCATGTATGTTGGCCAGGACCGCATGGATGTGCGCAAGCAGATTGCCATCGACCTCCAGAACGCTGGTCTGATGGAGAAGATTGAAGACTATAATAATAAGGTGGGATTCTCAGAGCGTACCAATGTGCCTATCGAGCCTAAGCTCTCCACACAGTGGTTCCTCAAGATGCAGCACTTCGCCGACATCGCCCTTCCTCCTGTGATGGACGATGAGATTGAGTTCTACCCTAAGAAATACAAGAACACCTACCGCCACTGGTTGGAGAACATCAAGGACTGGTGCATCAGCCGTCAGCTCTGGTGGGGTCATCGCATCCCAGCCTACTACTTCGACAACAACGGCAAGCAAGACTTCGTGGTAGCCGAGACTGCCGAGGAGGCCTTGAAGCTCGCACAGGCAAAGAACGCTGACGTGAAGGCTGAGGACTTGACCCAGGAGAGCGACTGTCTCGACACCTGGTTCTCTTCTTGGTTGTGGCCTATCTCCCTCTTCGACGGCATCGAGCACCCAGACAATGAGGAGATCAACTATTATTATCCAACCTCAGACCTCGTTACAGGTCCAGACATCATCTTCTTCTGGGTGGCACGTATGATCATGGCTGGCTACGAGTATCGTGGCAAGATGCCATTCAAGCACGTTTACTTCACAGGTATCGTGCGCGATAAGCTCGGCCGCAAGATGAGCAAGAGCCTCGGTAACTCACCAGACCCTATCGACCTCATCGACAAGTTTGGCGCCGACGGTGTGCGCATGGGTATGATGCTCTCAGCCCCAGCCGGCAACGACATCCTCTTCGACGAGAGCCTCTGCGAGCAGGGTCGTAACTTCAACAACAAGATTTGGAACGCCTTCCGCCTCGTGAAGGGCTGGGAAACAGCAGAGATTGCACAGCCTAAGAGCGCCGAGATTGCCGTGAAGTGGTTCGACGCCAAGCTCAAGGAGATGAACGCCGAGATGGAGAAGCAGTTCAAGGAGTATCGCATCTCCGAGGCACTGATGACCGTCTACAAGTTGTTCTGGGATGAGTTCTCATCTTGGTACCTGGAGATGGTGAAGCCAGCCTACGGCCAGCCAATCGACCAGAAGACATTCGATGCGACCCTCAAGTTCTTCGATGCCCTCCTGAAGATGTTGCACCCATTCATGCCATTCATCACCGAGGAGTTGTGGCAGCACATCTACGACCGCAAGGAAGGCGAGAGCATCATGCGCGAGAAGTTGGAGATTCCTGCTCCTACAGCCGACGACCTGAAGCTCACCGCCGACATCGAGAACGTGAAGCAGATTATCGCTGGTGTACGCACCGTTCGCAACCAGAAGAACATAGCCCAGAAAGAGAAGTTGATTCTTCAGGTAGTAGGTAAGAACGACTATGAAGCTTATAACGACACAATCCTCAAGATGGCTAACCTCGACAAGATTGAAGTCATTTCAGAGAAGAGCGCCGACGCAAGTAGCTTCATGGTGGGCACCGACGAGTTTGCCGTACCATTGGGCGACCTCATCGACGTGGCAGCCGAGATAGAGAAGGCAGAGGCACAGCTCAAGCACCTCGAAGGCTTCCTCGCAGGCGTACGCAAGAAGCTCGGCAACGAGAACTTCGTGGCTCACGCCCCAGAGAAGGTAGTGGCCCTCGAGCGCAAGAAGGAAAGCGACTCAGTGGAGAAGATCGCCGCCCTCAAGGCTACCATCGAGGAACTTCGCAAGAAGTAATCAAGAACAGTTATATATTTTCAAGAATTAGAGAATTAGAGAATTTTCTTTCCGAGAGAAGAATGCTCCACGGAGAGGATGACTCTCCATTCTCTAATTCTTGTTTTCACCCCTTACCATATCACTAATTGATATTCATGATGAAGAAACTTTTCACCTTATTAATAATAGGCATACTTGCGATTTGCAGCCTTGGAAGTTGCAGCGACGAGGCTCTCGACGTGGAAAGCGTCAACAAGCAGACCATCCTGGCGTTTTATCCCTGGACGGGCGGCATCAACACCTCTGGGCTCAAGGCAGACCTCGCTAACAACGTAGACAGCATCTGCCAGGGCATCTGCGACCGAAAGGGGCTCAACAACACCCGCGTGATGGTGTTTTTCAGCGACAGCTACGACAAGAGCACCCTTTATGATTTGCAATACGACGAGACTAGCAAGAGCGTAACCAAAGTGCCCGTGAAGACCTACGACGGCACAGTCTACAGCACCGCAGAGGGCATCGCAGAGATTATCAACGATGTGAAGCAAGAAGCCCCAGCCCTCAACTATGCGCTCATCATCGGTGCCCATGGCTGCGGCTGGACCTATGCCAGCGACTGGGTGCACTATCCTTATCGCGCCCGTCCGCTCACCCGATTCTTCGGAAGCGTGAGCTACGACGAGGCAGCCACCGATGTGAGCACACTCGTAGAAGCCATCAAGGCGAGCGGCATCAAGATGCAGTATATCCTCTTCGACGCTTGCTACATGGGCAATGTAGAGACCGCCTACGAACTGAAAGACGTAACCAACTTCATGATAAGCAGCAGTAGCGAGATACTAAGCTATGGCTTGCCGTATCGCTCACTATGGACCTATCTAAACTCCGCGACACCTAATTATTCAGGCATCGTGTCCGGCGCCATCAGTTTCTACAACAACACCACAATCCCTTACATCAACCTGGCAGCCATCGACTGCCGGCAGCTCGACAAGTTGGCCAGCGTGATGAAAGACATCAACAGCAAGTACACCCTCGACTCCACCGTTCCGCTCGACAGCATCCAGCCATTGGACGGTTTCTCGCCCAATCTCTTCTACGACCTCTCGGTGTATGTAGACAGCCTCCACCCAAGCGGCTATCTCCTCGACCAGTTCAACTCGCAGATGAAGCTCACCGTGAAGGCAGCCGCTCATACCGACGAGGCGCTCACGGCACTGCAGGGAGGACAGAGCGGAAAGACATTCAAGGTGAAGAGCTACTGCGGCCTCACCACCTCCACCCCAAGCCTGCACAGCGTAGCCATCAAGGGCAGGGAGAAGACTGGATGGTGGAAAGCCACACACTAAGAGCATCCAGGAAGCTGAAAGACTTGAAAAAATTCAGAACACAGAAACGCATTTTATCGAAAAAAATAAATTATCTAGTAAAAAAATGGAATATTTTATCATAGACAACAACGGCAAGCAGGCGGGTCCATTCAGCCTCGACCAGCTAGCCCAGCAAGCCATCACCCCGGAGACCTTGGTTTGGAAACAAGGCATGCAAGACTGGACCCCAGCCTGGAAAGTGGACGAACTGAAAACCACCCTGGAGGCAGCCGAGGCCATCCGTGCCAACCAAGCCCAGCAGCAAAACTTCCAGCAGCAAGAGCAGGCTGTCCCCCCTGTCACTCCTCAGCAACAGCAGCAGGATTTCCAGCAGGCGCAGCAAGCAGCCTACGAACAGGGATTCAAGCATGGCGCAGCCAGCAACCAGCAGCCCGAGAAGAAGAAATCCAACAAGAACCTGTGGAAGATGATTCTCGGCCTCATCGTCATCATCTTCTTGATCTTCGCCTTCACCAATCCGGGAGCCGACGCCCACAAGGACAAGGTGCGCACCGAGGTGGGCAAGGCCGTAGACCAAGCCACCAGCACGAGCGACAACAACTTCTTCACCCAGGGCATCCGCTCCATCGCCAAGATGATGGCGGGCAGCATGATGGACCAGGCGATGGACCAGCTCTTCGAATACCACAACTACATCGTGTGCTCCAAGGGTACGGTGTCATTTGACGGCAAAGAGCACACCGTGAGCTTCGGCATCCTCGGCAAGGTATACACCATGAACGCCGACGACATGGTGAAGGCTCTTGAAGGCGACGACCATCTGCAGATAGAGACCTCCAGCTCATCATCTACCGACGACAATGCCAACGTAGACGAAAGCTCAGATGATGAGAACACCGATGCCGACAACTCCAACATCCAGCAGAAGCTGCAAGACAAGGCCAACGAGGCGATGGACAAGGCTGCCGACAAGGTGAGCAAGAAGGTGGAGGAGAAAATCAACCAGAAGCTCGACGAGGCAACAGCCGACTCTTCGAAGATAGAAAAGATTATCGACAAGATTCTCGACATGCTATAAAAAATATGTTCCACCTGTATGGTTGACACGGGCTGAAAGCCCAGAAGCACCTAGCCTAGGGCAACGCCCTAGGTAAAATGGATGGAATTAATGCGCCCTGTAAGGGCAAAAGCTTTATTCTTAAACTTGTAGATATAATGCTTTTGCCCTTACAGGGCGCATCCTATTTGCGTATGTAACCCAGGGCGTTGCCCTGGGCTAGGTGCTTTTTGCCCTTACAGGGCGCATTCTTGATTACTTGCGAATGTTCAGTTATAGGATGGTAATCCAGATACCCTCCCCTCTGTCACGAGCCGCCGTAATGGCGTTGATGAGTTTGCCCAGCCAGATTCGGGAGTTCACCACCATGCCCTGCAACTTGTTCTCGCCCACGAGGATGCAGCCCTCGGTGTCGTCGGGATAGTTGCCGGCATGGATGCGGATGCCCTCGAATTGCGGCACGCCCTGCAGCAGTGGCAGCCACTGCCCCTTGAACCTCGGCGACCTGGTGATGAGCACCGGATAGGTGCCCTCGGGTATCGCCGTCTTGCCCTTCATCTTCTGCGCCTTCTTGCCCGACACCCTGCCCAGGCGCACGTTCTCCGCCGTCAGGGGCAGCTGGATGCCCAGCAGGTTGCGCCATGCGGGCTCCAGGGTGTCGCAGAAGTAGGTGTCGGGGGTAAGGAGCTGCGGGTTCACGTAGGCCACGAACCTGCGCTTCTGGTGCTCGTTTACGTAGTTGAGCACCCTTTGATGCACCAGCTCGTCTTTCAGCAGATAGAGCCTGCCGATGGTGTAGGTGTTCTTCTTCGCTATGCGTCTTAATACTATTTCCATGATGATTTTCATTTTCAGTTTGTAATGTCTTTTCCATCTTTTCTGAATTTCAACTTGCGGAAAATGGAACTGTTATTGTTATCGTTATCAGAGAGCCGAACGATGTAATTTCGATATACCCACTGATTAATAGCGCATTTCACGTTGCGCATGTTGTCGTTGAAGCCCTGTTCACGTCTCACTTTCAGATAATCCTCCATTCTGAATTCATCCGGCAACAACTTCAAGAGATTCTGTGGTCCTCCAGTTGCAGAACCCGACCTATTTTCCTGCTCGTTGTCGGCATCATAAATCATCTGTCCGAAAAGCTTCAGCTTGCACCATAGGTCGTAACGCTCGCTCCAACGAATGAAATCCTCTATAGATTTTTCCCATTTCATGCCGTTGGCAACGTACAAGACACAAGCCTTGAGATAGGCGATGACGTTGGCTCTGAACGAAAGATTCTCAAAGACATAGTTTTGAGAGAGTCGCGCAAACTCGGCGTTCTCCTCCACCAGTTTCTTGGCCAGTTGCATCGCCTGGGGGCAATTCACGAGACCACGGGCCTTCACGAGGTTGTCGATGTAGGGTCTCAACTTTTCGTCGAAGGCGGCATCATACGTTCCGTAGATAGGCATCGCAGAGCCACAGGGTCTTCGCTCGATGGTGGCAAAGGAGATTCGGCTGATAGGACCGTCGGTCACCACTCTACGGAAGTAATCACGGCACTTCTTCGGCGTGCAGCAGGCGTTCCAGTTGAACCGCACCTTTACGGTCTCGGTCACCGATTGCACGCCCACACGGTCTTGTCCGTAGTTGCCCAGGTCGAAGGCCAGCTCCATGATGCGAAAGTGCTGGTTGGTCTTGCCCTTGAGGGCGTCGAAGAGGTTGAGCTCGTTCACTTTGGCGTAGAGAAAGTGCTTCTCCGCCTCTTTCATTCGCAATACGAACGCAGGGTTGGTCATGTCGATGTTCACCTCTTGGATAACCAAGCCCTCAGGGCGCTCGCGCTTGTCTTTGTTAGAGCCCTTGCGGTTGCATTCGTCCTTCCAGGCACGCTCACGTTGTCTTTGTTCGGCGTCACGAGATCGGATGTCGGCCATGATGTGGTTGATAGGCTCGGTGATGCTCTCCTTGCCGCTGCCTGTCGGGGCGCAGAGGATGCTCATCAGCGTGGCCTCGTGCTCCACATTGTCGACGTAGCGGAATCTTGTGTCACAAAGATGGGCTGCAAGGCTTGGGAACACGGCTTGCGATACGGCAGGCTTATAGATGTCTGGTGTCTTGGAGACGAGCAGCTTGATGAGCTTGGGCAGTTTTTCGGGCATCTCGTGGATGTGGTAGAAATAGGATTCAGGGTTGTTGATGTCGCCGAAATCGTCGGCATCATAGTTTTGTGCGTTCCCCCTCTCCTGCTCGTTCCGGCACAGGGCGATGGCCTTGCTCACGATGCTCGGCATGCGATGAGACTGCTTGCGGCTACAGGCACTCTCTACGGTGGTGAAGGCTCGCTTCTGCTCCTCGCCAAAGGTCGGGACCACTTGCTTGATCCATGCGGCGTTGTCGTCGCAGAGGTAGCGCAGATAGCAGCTCAGGGTGAAGATGAACGAGTTGCGAGAACCATGCTGGGGCTCACCTCCCAGCAGTTCCACCAGCTTGCTCACGATGAGCTCGTAGGGAATGCCGTCGTATTCCTCAGGGAAATTTTCGCTCACGAGTTCGGAAGATTTTATGGGTTCCTTTGATTCAGCAGATTTCATCTCATCCGAAGAATTCGTGTTGTTTGAGAGATTCGTGTTCAACGAAGGAGTCCTCTCCTTGAAGAGCCCCGTCTCGTTGATGTAGAGGATGTATTCCTCGGGCACGAGGAAGGAGGGCCTTGCCAAGTCTTTCACGCAAGAGTCGTAGTCCTCGTCCTCCAGTTGCTCCGACATCCATTTCTGCGCCCCAGCCAGGTCCACGCCGTCGGGGATGACGAAGACGAAGCGAAGGCCCTCGGTGGATGGCGTTATGTGGACGAGCATGATGCAGTCGAGCACCGTCATGCGGTCGCCGTCGTGGCATCCTGGCATCGGCTTGTCGGCTAGCACTTGGCGTTTCTCCTCCCAGTATCCCCGAGGATTTGGGATGTGGTCTTTGTCGTAGATGGAGAGACCGCTGGGTATGGCGTCGGCGTTGATGCGTCGGCCGTTCTTGAAGGTGGCGTGGGGCGTGAGGATGGGCAGCTGCGACTTGAGCTGGGTCTTCAGCGTGTTGTAATCCTCCTGGCACATCTCGCCACGACGCTTGCGCTCCAGTGCGTCCTCTATCTGGGCGCAGACATCCTTCACCTTGCCGCTCCTGGTGGCTTGGTGGAAGAGCTCGGGGGTGCAAACCTGCACCGCCCTGCTCCTTACGCTATCTGATATTCCGAAACTCATTTGCCTATCTGCTTAAAAACGAAATCACCAGCCTGCTCACCCTCCTCATAGATTACATAGGCAGGCTTCACGTCACACTCTTGTCTACTTACGCAGAGATGCAATCTCACATGCTCCTCGTCGATGCTCGCCCTGCCATGAGGCAGCTTGATGAACTGTTTCACCTTGCGCCGGTCATCGTGCGAGGCGAAGGCATTGAAGTTGCCCTCATTGGGGCTTACCAAGGCGATGGAGCCTCTCATTCGTTTACCACTTACCACCAGGGTCTTGTACAACTCGTCTGAAATTTGAATCTTGATATCCATAATAATTTTTCCTTTCTTATGACTTTCTGAACTTTCGCAAGTACTCAAGAATGCGCCCTGAAAGGGCAAAAGCACCTAGCCCAGGGCAACGCCCTGGGTTGCATGCGCACTTTATTCCTATCAAACTACCTAGGGCGTTGCCCTAGGCTAGGTGCTTTTGGGCCTTCAGCCCGAATCATTATCTACCTGCGAAACTTGAATGACTTTTAAAATAAATGATGAATTCCTTAAAATGCCAATGAATGCTTTAGAATGGCTGCGCTTGGCCCTGGGCAAAATCGACGATGCTCGTCTCGCCATAGTATCGGCCGTTGTACTCTCTCACCTTGTGGTAGAGACCGACGGCAATGGTGTCGCCCTCTTGCGCCGTAAACTTGTCTACGGCATCTCCGAAGAGTCTTGCCACGAATCGGTCGGGGTGAATGGCGTTCTGCACCGCCTCCAATATCACCTCTCTGCTTTTCCAAGGTCTTCCATCCTTCTGGCTCACCCCGCTCTGAGCAGGGAGGAGCTTTGCTACTTTAAAATTCTGCATATTTTATTCTTTCTTTTAATTAATTATTTTGTTGCCAAGAGCTCTTTGACATTTGCAAAGTTATAAAGAAAGAATATTATGGAAACGAAAAAGTGCTTATAATTACTTGTTGTACAAATGATTACAAGTAATTACAAGCACTGCGCAAATTATTGTACAAGTTTAGAAGTCTAAGGATGCACCTGTGCGTTCCAGTTTGACTCACTGCAAGTGTAGATTCCATGCTTATAGAGAGGCTGCCAAAGGTCACGCTTACAACTTAAACTACTGATTTTCTTCATCACCAGCCAAGCATTCACCAAGTCGGTTATCTGCTTAGGTTTCATCTTGCGAGCCATACTCACGAATTGCAGAGCATCCTCCTTGATGCCCATGAAGCAAGACAAGATTTCTTCTATCCATTCCTCATCCGGCGAACTGCCGCCCGCAGGTGGAGGCATGATATCCTTCCCGTCTACGGAGATGCCCATGTTCTTGTCGAAATGAGCCTCTATCTTGTCTACATGATTGATTTGCTGACCAATGTTGCCATAGAAATTATTCTGTATGGTAGGTCTTTCGTTGTAGTTGTTTCTGTTTTGACTTTCCATATTCATTCGTTATTTTGTTTTGTTGTCTCTTTCTCCATTTTGACCGTTCGAGCAGAGTTTACTTGTTGTCCAATAGGAGCGAAATAATTATTGTTAGTTGTACCTCTGTTTTCTTCCTTTTCTTTAGCTTCTTTATTGCGGGCTTTTACTTGTTGTTTTCGACTCTTCTTGACAGAATGTAAAGACTTTGTCAGTTCCAGCTTGTCGGAATCCAACAACTCTACTGCAAGTGAAGATTCAAGTAAGTCTTCCAGCATGTCTTTTATTGCCTCAACATGCGAGTCTGCCACGTCATCAATATTGCTAGTATAGTTGACACAGAATTTCACAACTTCCTTTATGCTCTTGGAAATCGAGTTTTGCCATTCCATCATATCTTCCTCTTCTTTTCGCATCTCTTCGATTTCCTCGTCCGAATGTAGCGACGCAAATATGTCATCCATTTCTTCGCCGCCAACTGATTGCAACTTATCGCTTTCTGCCTTCAGCCTCTTGTTCTCTTCCAATACTTTGTCTGAGAGTTCCTGCAAGGTTTTGATGGCTTTCTTGTTACTGCGTGAATCTTCTTCCGATTTTTTCAGCAATTTATCGTATTTATCTTCCAAGAGAGTATTGAAGTTCTGTGTTTGCATACTAGCCTCGTTTAGAGCCTCGCTACTCTCCTGCTTCTTGCGTTCGCTTTCCAACTGTGCCTGAAGAGCTCTAATCTTTGCCTGATATAAGTCCAATGTCTGTTGGCATTGTTCGCGGAAAACTTTCATCTCGCTGTCTGCGTTCCGTTCTAGCTGTGGAAGAGTTACATCTCCAGCAAGCTCGTATGCAGAATTATTCAGAAACTCTCCAGCCTCTATGCGCTTGGAGAGGTCGTTGTATATATCGTCTGTTATGAGCATAGTTTTGTTTGTTCTTAAGTTTTAAAATTAAAACGGAAAATCATCTCCAAAATTGTAAGGTTGCGGCCTGCCTGACTCTTTCTTAGCCCAATCCAGAAAGGCCATTTGCTCTTCTTTTGAACGGAAGAAAGTAAGCTGGCATTCCAGGTCATCCATGCTATAAAACCTCACATAATTGTCCCATATGGCAGCATCATAATGGCAAGGGTGCTCTGCATGTGGCCGCAAGTCGGTGCAATAACGATACTCCCATTGCTCTATCATGGCGGGCAATTCGAGCAAGAAGCTATAATCGTCCCACTCTTCCGAATTTACCAAATCCTCATCATCAGTGATGCTATCCAATTTCTCTCTGTAAGTTTCCAGAAATTCGTCGATTTCTTCGTTATGGTCCCGCTGCAGGCGCAATATGGCATAAATCATCCATTTGATAAGCATTCTTTCCACATAGGGGCAACGATCGATAGATGCCCTATGCTGGTGCTTCACATAGTCTTCCATCCAGATAGTGTTGATAGCTGCGTCTATCTCGTCGTCGAGATTTGCCTCGTCGATTCCTTCCGTATTGGCTAGGCATACGGCCACGTAATAGGCTGCATTGAATGCCGGCAACGAATTTTTCATTTTCAGCTTCCCTGTTCGCTTGGCTTTCATGAAGAGTTTCTTCAGCAAGCAATCGAGCGACTTGGGATTTTTTGTATCAAAATCTCTCAGACTTCTTTTCTCACCATAGTATAAATTATGATACCACGCAAAAGGTTCCTTCATACTTTATTAAATTTTAATGGTAGTTATATGTTCTGCGAATCGTGGAGCATCCATTCTCTCGATGAATTATGAATTCAAGTGGAAACAGGTGTTTCATTTCGTAGGCGCAAAGATAGACAATATTTTTGAGAAA
>ERZ808240.589-NODE-589-length-46774-cov-17.170744_pt1 | contig 46774 bp, 46 predicted proteins | sample MGYA00521084_ERZ808240 | MGnify/ENA primary metagenome ERZ808240 (study PRJEB31516, sample SAMN03275571) | gut metagenome | biome: mammalia-associated habitat; material: feces | host: Papio cynocephalus | place: Kenya | collected 2012-08-06 ...
ACAAAGGAAAAGGGACTGTACGTCATCGGCGACGGCTCCGGCGTGACCCATTCGCTGTCCCATGCCTCCGCAAGCGGAGTGTACGTCGCGCGCGATATACTCAGCAAGCTCTGATCTGTTGGGGCAGCGCCGCATTATGCGGTGTTGCCCTTGATTTTTTGCGAATATGAGTATATAGTATGCATATTATTGTAAGCATCAGGGTGGAAAATCTATGGATCAACTGACAAGAAGCATCAGGCGGATTTCTGACAGCATCTGGACGCAGCTGACCGTTGCGGCTGTGATAACGGCGGTTTTTATGCTGTTCGTTTACAAGACAGCACCCTCACTTGACCTGTGGTGGGCAAGACCGGCAGCACTGCTGTTCAGTGGCATATTTGCGCTTGCATTGGTGCTGGTCATTGCGATACGCAGATTTAATGCACTTGAGCTGCTTGGTACGGCGGCGTGCGTTGGATGTGCGATATATGCGCGTGTCGCGCTGCTTCCGTTTGAGTCGGGCGACTTCACACAGTACCTGCTGCAATGGTTCAAGGAGCTTGGCTCATTGTCCGTCAAAGACGCGCTGAGCACGCCGATAGGCAACTATAACTTGCCGTATATCTATTACCTCACCATACTCTCACGCTTCAATGCGGAGAGCCTTGTGCACATAAAGGCGTTCTCATGCCTTTTTGACGTAATAATGGCATATGCGGTGATGCGTCTTGCCATGACAGAGGTGGAGGACAAGCGCTTGCAGCTTGCCGCGTATATCATTGTGCTGCTGTCACCGACGGTGATGATAGACAGCGCGATGTGGGCGCAGTGCGATTCGGTGTACACGGCGCTGTGTATAATATCCGCATTCGCGGCGGTGAGAGGGCGCGGTCGGCTGTGCGCGATAAGCTGGACGGCGGCGTTCTGCTTCAAGCTGCAGGCGGTGTTCATCCTGCCCGCTCTTGCAGCGGCACTTTTTATGGGCAAGGTCAAGCCCAAGCATCTGCTGTGGATCCCGGCAGTATATTTTATTTCCATTCTGCCGGCGCTTATTGCCGGACGCAGCCTTGCCGACTGCCTGAATATCTACACCAATCAGGTCGGGTACTATAAGGGGCTGTTTTTCAATGCGCCGACCGTATGGCGTTTCTTCGGCGATGCGCAGATACCGGAGCTGACCAATATGTCTGTATATCCTGCGATGGGAGCGCTGATACTGTTTACGCTGTATGCCATAAGCGCAGTGAAGAGTATGGACAATAATAAGCTTATCAGCCTCTTTTTCATTTCTGCACTGCTTGCCGCATTTCTTCTGCCGCGCATGCACGAAAGGTATTTCTACATGGCGGAGGTGCTCTCCATAGCATACTTCACATGTGACAGGAGAAAATGGTATGTCCCCGCGATACTCACAGCGGCATCGCTGTCGAGTTATATGGAATACTTTCTCGTGTATTCCATGTCTTCATATGAAGAGTACATGGCGAAGACAGTCGGAATAAAGCCGGTGTATTTTGCCGCAGCCATACTTGTCATACTGGCAATGGAGGGACGGGCGCTCTTTGGCGGGACAGTAAGGACAAGCGAAAATCTGGAGTGAATCTCTCATAAGGAGGAGAGCGATGGCAGGGAAAAAGGGTCAGAATTATATGCACGGCGCGGCGATACTCACCGTCGGCGTGATAATAATGAAAATACTGGGCTTTATATACAAAATACCGCTCGGCAACATCCTCGGCGACGAGGGGTACTCGATGTTCACGAGTGCCTACAGCATTTATTTCATCTTCTTCACGCTTGCGACCGCAGGTCTGCCGGTGGCGCTGTCGCGCCTCGTGGCGGAGGCGGACGCCAACGGACGGGCAAAGCAGGAGGAGAAGACGTTCCGCGTCGCGCGCGCGACGTTCTTCGTGATCGGTCTTGTGTTCGCGCTCATCATGTTCCTCTTCCCGGACTGGCTCGCGGCGGTATACCTTGAAAACCCTGACGCCGCGCTCAGTATAAAGGCAATGAGCCCGGCGATACTCCTTGTGTGCATAGTGTCCGCATACCGCGGATACTGCCAGGGCAACGGCAACATGATCCCCACAACGGTGGACGAGGTGCTGGAGGTGCTGTTCAAGGTCATCTCCGGGCTTATAATCGCGTATGCCGCGGTGAAGGCGGGGCTTGGGCGTCCGGTCGGCTCGGCGGGCGCGGTGCTGGGCGTTTCTATCGGTTCGGTCGTGTCGCTGGCGTATATGATCATTTACAAGCGCCGCAACTATGACATTCTCTCAGCACCCTATTCCGCGGGCATCGTCGATGCGGACGACACGCCGGAGGACGACGGGCTTGTTGACTCAACCGGAAAGATAATCCATGATATACTCACCATCGGCGTTCCAATTGCGCTTGGCGCGTGCATCATGGCAATACTCAACAGCGTCGATTCCAAGCTCTGTATGAACCGCTTGCAGTCCGCCGCCGGGTTCAGCTATTATCAGGCGAAGGTGCTCTACGGCGTGTACGGCAAGGCGCAGACGCTCTTCAACCTGCCGGCGGCGTTCATCACGCCGCTGACCATTGCGATAGTCCCGGCAATCTCCGGGGCGATCGCGCGCCGCGCCAAGGGCGAGGCGGCGAAGATATCCGAGGGCTCGATGCGCATATCCGCAGTCATCAGCCTGCCGATGGGCGTGGGGCTGATGGTGCTGAGCGAGGCGATAATGAATGTGCTCTACCCCAACAGCAACGCCGCAGGTCCGGGGCTGCTGTGCATAATGGGCGCGGCGAGCTTTTTTGTGTGCATGGTGCTGATGGAAAACGCTGTTCTGCAGGCGTCCGGCAAGGAAAAGCTGACGATGATAACGATGATCTCGGGCGGGTGTGTGAAGATCGCGGTGAACTGGTTTCTCGTAGCAAGACCCGAAATAAATATTTACGGCGCGCCGGTCGGCACGCTTGTGAGCTACATGGCGATGGCGGCGCTCAACTATGTATTTATGTGCCGCACGCTCGACGACAGACCGAGACTGTTTCAGGTTTTTGCCCGCCCGCTCGCGGCAAGCGTGCTGATGGGATTGACCGCCTGGGCGATATACGGGCTGTGCGCGCGCTTCATCGGCGCGGCGGACTGGCTGGGCACGGCGGTGTGCATGATGATAGCAGTGATCGCGGCGGTCGCGGTATATGCGGCGTCCGCGGTATGCCTGAGAGCCGTCGTGAAAGAAGATCTCGCACTTATACCGGGCGGTGACAGAATTGGCAAATTACTCCATTTGCGCTGAGTTTCGGGCTGATTTTTCAAAAAAACCACATTTAGAGGGAAAAATCTCTTGATATTGCCGCGGAAATGTGCTAAATTCTACGTGCGGCTTTTGGGGATGCCTGAGACCGCATACAAAAAATGAGTATTCTGCCGGTTTTTCGGGCAGACTCATCATATCATGGCTGTTGCCATATATTTTTAGGAGGAATATGTAATGAATAAGACCGAACTTATAGCTGCTGTTGCAGAGAAGGCCGGCATGTCCAAGAAGGACAGCGAGAAGGCAGTCAACGCCGTTTTTGAATCCATCACCGCAGCCCTCACCGAGGGCGACAAGGTCCAGCTCGTCGGCTTCGGCACTTTTGAAGTCAAGGAGCGCGGCGCCCGCGTTGGCCGCAACCCCAGAACCAAGGAAGAGATCGAGATCCCCGCAAGCCGCGTTCCCGCGTTCAAGGTCGGCAAGGCTCTCAAGGATGCAGTCGCAAAGTAATTCAGAAAATCTCTGATCGAAAAACTGCCAGCAGCGAGGTTGAAAGATCCCGCTGCTGTTTTTTAGAGGACGGAAAATGAGACTGGACAAATACTTAAAGGTCTCCCGGCTGATAAAGCGGCGCACCGTGGCAAACGAGGCGTGCGACGGAGACAGAGTGACCGTCAACGGCAGACAGGTGAAAGCCAGCTATCAGGTCAAGACAGGGGACGTTATAGAGATCGCCTTCGGGCAGCGCACGCTTAAGGTCGAGGTCACGCAGATAAGCGAGACCGCCAGCAAGGCGGACGCCCCGGCAATGTACAGGGAAATAGAGTAAACAATGAAAGCCTCCCGCGGCGAGCGGGAGGCTTTTGCGTAACAGCGTATAAGGTTATATATCAGAGCAGGAACTTTTTCAGCGCTTCGGGAACGGTCTCGGGATCGGCGGAGACGCTGATGAAAAACTCTATCTTCTCCGCCTCGGCGAAGCCGTCGAGCCAGGAGATGAACGCGGCAAGCGCGTCCTCCGACTTGTCGCCGACGAGTTTATAGAAATTGTCTATGTAAAAATGCGTGATGTCATAATTGCCGGCGTGAATGCCGCAGATGAGTCCCTTGAGGAACTCATAGGTGCCGACGTCATAAGTGCCGGCGTCGATAAGACGAGCCTGATAGGGGATGTCATAGGTGAGCTTGCGCTCCTTTTCGATAACAACGACGTCGCCGTTGCCCTCGTCCACTGCCTTGCGCACAAGGTCAACCAGTTTCTTCGTCTTTCCTGAGCCCTTCAGACCCATAATAAGCTTGACCATTTCGACCACGCTCCCTTTCGTTTCAATGTTTTGGGGTTTTGCCGGGCGCTTCCGTTCAGGCAGCGCCCATTTATTCTTTATATTCAGCATATCATTTTTTAGCGAAAAGGGCAATAGGGGAGTTGTTAATTTTATTTTACAAAAATGCATTATAGGAGCAGGGTAAACCTTTAGACAAATTGGGAAAATTGCATAGAAAAACTGCTGATATTTTCTTGACGTGCCAGACACAATGTGTTAACATTTTATTAAGCGTACTTTGAACAGGTGTCGGTATGCATAAACAGGACGCATACGCAGACAACCAATACAATAAAAGAGGTGTATCGCTTGAAAGATCTAAAGCATCTTATTTACTTTGAGAACCTGCTTCAGGATGCACAGAACGAGCTTGTGACGAAGGCCGTTGAAGAAGGCAGGCACGCGCTTGGCTACAATTGCTTCTACGTTCCCGAACCGCTTCTCAATCTGCCCGGCTGTTTTTCCAGCCGCCTGCGCGCTCCCCGCTGCACTTCCACGGATCTGGCAAACTACTACATGACCACACGCACCTGCCCCTATGTCCGCTCCATCCTTGAGCGCGCGATCGAGGGCGGCTACAACTATCTCGAGGCTCTGTTCGGCTGCGAGTGCTGCGCCGCGATGGAGCGCATGGAGACGCACTTTGAGCTTATCCACCCCGTGAAGAACGACAAGTTCTTCCTCACGATCTTCGACCCTCCCATGAAGGGCGACAAGACCAACCTTGACTACTACAAGGTCGAGCTTGAGCACAAGGTCGTGGACAAGCTCGCCGAGCGCGGCGTTGACGTGTCCGAGGACGCAATGCGCGCGGCAATTGCCGACCATAACGAGATCAGCCGCATCATCACCGAGATCGGCGATTTCCGAAAGCTCGGCAATCCGCCCATCACCGGCTATGAGTTCCACGTCATCCAGCTTGTGAGCGAGGTGTGCCCGCATTACCTCATCAAGCCCTACCTTGAAGAGACGCTGGAGGAGATAAAGACCCGCGAGCCGGAGGAGAAATTCCCGTTCCGCGCAAGAGTTGCTCTTGTCGGCTCGGAAATCGACGACCCCGACTTCACAAAGCTCATCGAGAGCTGCGGCGCGATGGTCGTGGCTGATCGCTACTGCTTCGGCTCTATCCCCGGACGCGAGCAGATAGAGATCAGGGACGGTGAGACCGCTTTTGACGCCATCTGCCGCCACTATCTCGAGGTCAGCCAGTGCGCCCGCTTCATGGACGGCTTGAAGATAGAGCAGCGCCACGCCGAGGTCGCGCGCATCACGCGCGAATATAAGGCGGACGGCATAATCTATGAGAACATGAAGTTCTGCGAGTTCTGGAGCTACGAGAAGGTCCTTGCTTCCCACATCTTCACAAACGAGCTGAACATCCCCTGCTGCACGATAGAAAAGGAATACGCGCTCGGCGCTGTCGGTCAGCTGCGCACCCGCTTCCAGGCGTTCATAGAAGCGCTGGAGATCAAGAACATTCAGGGAGGTAAGTGAGGATGAAAATCACAGACAAGCTTATTGCTTCCATAGACAAAAAGCTTGAACGCTTTGACCCCATATGGCAGGCGGAGCACGGCGTGGGCGGTCAGCGCAGCCGTTACTATGACAAGACCGGCGTTGCCAAATGGCGCGAGTGGCGCGGCGTGAAGGACACGTTTTATGATTATACCCAGTGGCTCAATAACCTTCTGAGTATGGTGCAGATGGTCGCCTCCGCGCCCATTCCGTGTCTCAAGGGCTTCTGGGAATACCGCTGGATGGGCTCGTATCTGGGCACGTTCATGTTCATCGACCGCCTTTTTGAGGGCTACCGCGGCTACGAGCTGCGCATCGCGCACCTGAATATGCACGCTATAGTCCAGAGCCTCACCAAGCGCATCGCAATGGTGCTTGCAAACGACAGGCGCCTCGGCGGAGGACCGCTGACGGATAAGTTCATTCCGTTTGACGAGGTGCTGCCGCCGCTGTTCCTTACGGGCTTCAAGGGGCTTATTCCATTTCCGCTTCAGACTCTGCCGGAATTTATTATATGCGATGTTGACCAGCATATAGAGCCGTACTACATAGACGTGGCGGAGTCCTACGGGCTTCCCGCCGACGTGTGCTCCCGCTGCGCGGCGGAGACGGGCGTTGCCATAGACGATGCCTTCCCCCTCATCGGCAAGGCGTTTCTGACAACGAATATGCCCTGCAACGCATCCGAGTGCACTTCCATGTTCCAGCGCCGCCGCGTCGATCTGCCGGACTTTGCGGTGACGCTCGCAATGCGCCACAACGAGCCGGAGGCACACCCCTACTCCACGCAGATGCTCAGGGATGCGATCGCATTCGTCGAGCGCGAGTACGGCGTGAAGTACGACTGGAACGAGCTTTTCAAATATGCAGAGCTCATGAATGAGCAGAACACCATAGAGCTTGAGAAGTGGGATATTTTCAAAACGAAGTACTCCGCGCTTGTCGGCATCGCCGAGACGCTCTACCGCCTTTATTCCTGGGCGTCCGTCAACGGCACGGATCCGTACTTCAACAAGGTTGACCGCAAGGTCATCAAGCTCATGCGCAAGGCGTATGAAGAGAATTACCAGCCGTTCGGCGGCAGGACGCGCCACCGCGCGTTCTTGTGGGGACCGTCCGCCGTGTATTACACCGACTTCCCGACGTGGATACAGAACTGCTGGGGCATAAACATCGTGCTGAACATGGACTCCACCATGGGGCACAACATGATCAGCACCACCGACCCGGAGCAGGCGATAAAGGATCTGGCGCTGTTCTCGGAAAAGGCGACGATGCGCCACCATGCCGTCGGCGGCTGGGACAACGTCAACGCCATCTGGGAGTGGGCGAAGAACTTTGACTGCGACATGGTGCTCATGAACGACAACATCGCCTGCAAGGGCATGCTCGGCGTTCACGCGCTCATGGAGGAGCAGGCGCGCGATCTCGGCTTCCATTTCATTTTCATCGAGCATGACCTTGAGGACAGCCGCACCGTCTCCCGCCAGGATATGAGAAACTGCGTCAACAACTATATGTCCGTCGTACTCAACGAAAAGCCGCTTGACCCGACCATTGTTGAATTCGACGATTCGCAGGCATACTGATACGAAAGGAAAGGTCTGAAAGCATGAAGAAATTCCTGGGCTTTCTTATGAAGCTTATCGGCAGGCTGATACTCATAGGGCTGATCGGCTTTGCCGCCACTTTTGCGCTTTATATGTTCAACGGCGAGAACAAGCTCATCTACTACGTTGTGAGACCGCTGCTCAACAAGCACTACGACTCGCAGGTGAGAGACAGAAGAATAGTCTGAGCATAGAGAGAATCGGATCGGGTCGGGGAACATGCCCCGGCCCGGTTTTCTGCACAGCGAAAGGATGGGAGAGACCGTGCACAAAACTTTGACCATAGACGGCGGGCAGATAGAATACACGCTTGAGCGAAAGCGCGTGAAGAACATCAACCTGCGCGTGAGGAGCGACGCAAGCGTATACGTTTCCGCCCCGCAGCTCGTGCCGATGGCGGCAATAGAGACGATGCTGCGCAAAAACGCTGCGTACATAATGCAGCACCGCGCCGCAGCGGAGGCGCGGCTGGAGAGAGTGCGCGATTTCACCGAGGGGCGCGCCGTGCGCATCCTGGGCAGGAGCTATGCCGTAATATACCGCGCGGGGGCTAAAAACGGCGCGGAGCTTTATGACGGCGCGGTATACGTGACGCTGAGAAACCCCGACGACGCCGACGCCGGTGCGCGGGCGCTGGAGAAGTGGCTGCGCGCGCTGTGTGCGCAGGAGATAGAGCGCATATGCGAGCGGGTGTACCCGGCGTTTGAAGCGATGGGCGCGGCGTACCCGGAGATAAAGCTGCGGCGCATGACGAGCCGGTGGGGCAGCTGCCGCCCAAAAGCGGGCGTGCTGACATTCAACACGGGGCTTATCCACACGGACGAGGCGTGCATAGAGTATGTCGTGACGCACGAATTCTGCCATTTTATCCACCCGGATCATTCCCCGGCGTTCCATGCGCTGATGACGCGGCTGATGCCCGACTGGCGCGAGAGAAAAAAGCGCCTGAACGAAACGCCGTTTCCCGGCGTTTGAGGTATTGCGCCGTGCGTTAAAACATAGTATAATTCGACAAAATACGACATGAAATGAGGGCTCGGCGATGGCGATAACCGTGGTGGGCAATGTGTTTGTGGATATTAAGGGCTTCCCGGATGACAGCTATATCCCCGGCGGACGCAACGCGGGTCGTGTGGAATTCGTGCACGGCGGCGTGGGGCGCAATGTCGCGGAGGATATTGCCAATGTTGAGCTTCGCCCGCGCTTTGTCAGCATGGTGGACGACACGCCCGAGGGCGCGGAGGTGCTCAGAAAGCTCAACAACCACAAGGTGAACACAGAGTATGTGCTGTCCGTGCCGAACGGCATGGGCATGTGGCTGGCGGTGTTCGACGAGACGGGGGATATTGTCGGCTCTATTTCCAAACGCCCGGACATGTCGGCGATGGTACGGCTTGTGGAGGAAAAGGGAGACGAGATATTTGCCGGCTGCGACAGCATCGTGCTGGAGATCGATCTGGACAAGGAGATAATAAAAAGCGTTTTCAGGTACGCGGAGAAATACAATAAGCGCGTGTACGCCGTTGTGGCGAACATGAGCATTGCCACGCAGCGGCGCGATTTTCTGCAGTCGATCGACTGCTTTGTTTGCAACGCCGAGGAGGCTGGCATGCTCTTTGTGTGCGACATGAGCGGGCTTTCGCCGGAGGCGCTGTGCGAGGAGCTTTCAAAGCGCGTTATGAGAGCGCGCATTCCATCCATGGTCGTCACGCTTGGCAGCCGGGGCGCGGTGTACGCGGATATGCACGGCGACAAGGGCGTTTATCCTGCCCATCGCGTCAATGTGCGAGACACGACGGGCGCGGGCGATGCGTTCTGCGCAGGGGTGGCGATGGGGCTGACCTACGGGAAGACGATGCGCGAGGCGGTTGAGATAGGCACGCGGCTGGCGGCGTCGGTGATAACAGTGTCGGAAAACGTCTGCCCACGCTTTCTGCCGCGCGAGCTTGGGCTGGACATAGACGTGACGGATTAGCAATACCCAAACCGGAAATATACCGGTTTGGGTATTGTTATTATGCTCAAAAGCATATCCCCGAATTTGGACATTGCGCCAAAGTTGAGGAATCTTTGCGAAGTGTTGTTGACTTTGCGCCGCAAGCTTGCTAATATTTAAGCACAGAGAGATTGGAAACGTTTCCGGCAACGTTGCCGGGAACGGTATCGCGCAAAAAAACAGGACAAAACACGACGGAACAATTTCCGTCAGGGCGGGAGAAAACATGACAATAAAAGACATTGCCAAGGCGTGCGGGGTGAGCGTGAGCACAGTGTCCCGCGTGCTGAATGACCGCCCGGATGTGAGCGCCGAGGTGCGCAGACGTGTGCTGGATGTCGTGGAGGACAAGGGGTATATTCCCAACAACAGTGCGCGCGACCTTGTGCGCAGCCAGTCCGCCGCGATAGGCGTGATAGTGCGCGGGATGGGAAACCTGTTCTTTGCGGATATGCTGAAGACCGTGGCGCGCGAGATAGAGCGCAGCGGCTACACCATGGTGCTGCACTTTATCGACTCCGACGCGGACGAGGTAAAGGCAGGGGCGATACTTGAGCGTGAAAAGAAGCTGCGCGGGCTTATCTTCCTTGGCGGAAGATTTGACTATACCCCGTCCGAGCTGACGCTGATAGGCGTGCCGTATGTGTGCTGCTCCTATACAAACTGCTTCGGCTCGCTGCGCGAGGAGGATTATTCCTCCGTTTCCATTGACGACTACTCCACCGCATATAAGGCGACGGAAATACTTATAGAGCGCGGGCACCGGCGCATTGCCGCCGCCGTGCCGAGCTGCAGCGACCGGTCGATAAGCGAGCTGCGCTGCAACGGCTACCGCGAGGCGCTGCGCGATCACGGAATCAGGTTTGACAGCGCGCTGCTCGTGGAGACGGGCGGCTGCTTCGACATGACGGAGACGTATCAGGCGGTCAGCGCGCTCATGCGCACGAAGGCGGAATTCACGGCGCTGCTGACGCTCTCGGACACGACGGCGATCGCCGCGATGAAGGCGATAGAGGACAGCGGAAGGCGCGTGCCCGACGACGTGTCGGTTATAGCCATCGACGGGCTGAACGTGTCTGAATATGTCTCGCCGACGCTGACGACGCTTGTGCAGCCGGCAGAGGAGATGGGGCGCGAGAGCGTGAAGATCCTTGTGGACACGCTTGAGGGGCGCGGCAAGGCGCGGCACGTCTGCGTGGAAACGCATCTGCGCGAGGGCGCTTCGGTGAAGCGGCTCGTGCCTGACAGATAAACATGATTTTCCCGACCGGCACCCACGCCGGCGTGAAGATACCAAACCCGCGCAGGGCGGCAGAGCCGTCTGCAACGGGACAAAAAATCTTAAAAGGAGAAAGTATCTAATGAAAAAGATTCTTGCAATGCTTCTGGCGCTGTGCATGGTCTTTGCTCTGTGCGCCTGCGGACAGTCCGCAGCTCCTGCTGAGCAGCCTGCCCAGGAGAGTGCCGCTCCCGCAGAGGACGCAGCACCCGCTGACGAGACCCCCGCAGCCGAGGGCTCCGTCTACTACCTCAACTTCAAGCCCGAGCAGGATGAGCAGTGGCAGGCTCTTGCAAAGAGCTACACTGAGCAGACCGGCGTCCCCGTGACCGTAGTCACCGCCGCTTCCGGCACTTACGAGGAGACCCTCGCCGCCGAGATGGCGAAGAGCGAAGCGCCCACCCTGTTCCAGGTCAACGGGCCTGTCGGTCTTGCAAACTGGAAGGACTACTGCTACGATCTCAGCGGCACTGACCTCTACGGCGAGCTGACGAGCGATTCCTATGCGCTCAAGGACGGCGACGCTGTTTGCGGCATTGCCTACGTTATCGAGTCCTACGGTCTCATCGTCAACAAGACCCTGCTTGAAAAGGCCGGCTACACTATTGCCGACATCAACTCCTTCGACACCCTCAAGGCCGTCGCCGAGGACATCACCGCCCGCAAGGACGAGCTCGGCTTCGCCGCTTTCACCTCCGCCGGTATGGACAGCTCCTCCGACTGGCGCTTCAAGACCCACCTTGCCAACCTCCCCATCTACTTTGAGTACAAGGATGAGGGCATAAGCAGCACCGACGCTATCAAGGGCACTTACCTTGATAACTACAAGGCGATCTGGGATCTCTACATCAACAACTCCACCTGCGATCCCAAGGATCTGGCGAGCAAGACCGGCGACGACTCCCGCAATGAGCTGCTCAACGGCGAGGCCGTGTTCTTCCAGAACGGTTCCTGGGAGTACGGCAACCTGTCCGGCACGTTCACTGACGACGAGCTGGCGATGATCCCCATCTACATCGGTGTGGGCGATGAGGCAAACCAGGGTCTGTGCACCGGCACCGAGAACTACTGGTGCGTCAACAACGAGGCTGACGAGGCCGATATAAAGGCGACGCTCGACTTCCTGTACTGGTGCGTTACCTCTGAGGAAGGCACGAAAGCTCTTGCAGACGACATGGGCTTTGTTATCCCCTTCAAGAGCGCTGTCGAGTCCAGCAACCTCTTCGTCAAGCAGGATGCCGAGTACACCGCAGAGGGCAAGACCCCTGTGTCCTGGAACTTCACCACCATGCCCTCCGAGGAGTGGAAGAACGGTGTTGGTTCTGCTCTGACCGCTTATGCGGCCGGCACCGGCGACTGGGACGGCGTTGTCACCGCGTTTGTCGATGGCTGGGCTTCCGAGTATGCACTTGCCAACGGCTGATAGAAATATCGCCGAAAGCCAACAAATCAAAAGGGTGGGCATCCGCCCACCCTTTTTCCTACACCTGACCCGTGCACCGTGTGCTTTTATACGGCGCAGGGGTCAGGTATAGGGCAGCGCCGCAATCATGACCCCGGTTTTACGGTCGGTCGTTTTGCCGCATTGACCGGCGCTGCCATAAGAAAATTTAACACAGGAGGAGATTGAGTTGGAAAAGGCTATTAGAAAGTACTGGCCGCTGTTTCTGCTGCCGACTTTGTGCGCTTTCGTGATCGGGTTTGTCGTCCCGTTCGTGCAGGGCGCATATCTGTCGTTCTGCAAATTCCAGACGGTCAACAAGGCGACGTTTATTGGCGTGTCGAACTACGTGAAAGCGGTCGCAGATCCTCTGTTTTCACAGTCGTTCTGGCTGACGGTGCGCTTCACGGTGGTCTCCACGCTCGTGATCAACGTTTTCGCGCTGACCGTGGCGCTGCTGCTGACGCGAAACATCAAGGGCACGAATCTTTTCAGAACGGTGTACTTCATGCCGAACCTTATCGGCGGCATCGTTCTCGGCTACATATGGCAGGTGCTGCTTAACTGCGCGCTCACTCTGCTGGGCAAGCCCCTGCTCGCGCTGGACGCAACATATGGCTATTGGGGGCTTATCATTCTGATGGCATGGCAGCAGATAGGCTATATGATGATAATTTACATCGCGGGGCTGCAGGCCATACCGAACGACTATATAGAAGCGGCGAAGATAGACGGCGCAAACTCCTGGCAGACGCTGTGGAAGGTGAAAATGCCAAACCTTATGCCGTCAATCACGATCTGCCTGTTTCTCACGCTCACAAACTCCTTCAAGCTCTTTGACCAGAACCTTGCGCTCACCGCGGGCGAGCCTGCCCACGCCTCGGAGCTGATAGCGCTGAACATCTATAATACGTTCTACGTGCGCTCCGGCATGCAGTGGAAGGGTATAGGACAGGCGAAGGCGGTCATATTCTGCATTATCGTTGTTATAATCTCGCTTATTCAGCTCAAGGTGACACGCTCAAAGGAGGTACAGCAGTAATGGAAAAGAGAAATCGTATAATCAACGGCGTTCTCACGTTCATTTTTGCCATACTGAGCCTTGCGTGGGTGTACCCTGTCGTTATGGTGGTGCTCAACTCCCTCAAGATAGAGCGCGCCATCAGCACCAGCACCGTCTTCAAGCTTCCGACGGCGGACACGTTTGCAGGACTTTCAAACTTTGCCGATGCGATCTCGTCCAAGGGCTTCCTCTCGGCGTTCTGGTACAGCCTTGTGATAACGGTCACGTCCGTTGTGCTCATCCTTGTTTGCTGCTCGATGTGCGCATGGTTTATTACGCGCGTCAACACCTGGGTGTCAAAGCTGTGTTACTTTCTCTTTGTGTTTTCAATGGTCGTGCCGTTCCAGATGCTGATGTTCACACTGTCGGCACTGTCGGATAAGCTCGGACTCAATACGCCGTATAATATCTGCATCATCTACCTGGGCTTCGGCGCGGGGCTGGCGGTATTCATGTTCTGCGGCTTTGTCAAGTCCATACCAATTGAGATAGAAGAGGCGGCGATGATAGACGGCTGCGGTCCGCTGAGAACTTTCTTCTCCGTTGTGCTGCCGATGCTCAAGCCAACGCTTGTCTCCGTTGGAATACTGGAGACGATGTGGCTGTGGAACGACTATCTTCTGCCTTACCTCGTGCTCGACCGCAAGAAGTACACCACCATCCCCATACTCATTCAGTACTTCCGCGGCAGCTACGGCAAGGTTGAGATGGGCCCGATGATGGCGTGCATCGTGCTGACCATAATACCCATTATCATCGTCTACGTTGTCGGGCAGAAGCACATCATCAAGGGTGTGGCTGCCGGCGCCGTGAAGGGCTGATACTAAAATCAAAGCAGGTGATTACCATGGACCGCTCAAGCGGTATACTAATGGCCATGAGCTCCCTGCCGTCAAAGCACGGTATAGGGACGATGGGCAAGTGCGCATACGAATTTATTGATTTTCTGAAGGCGGCGGGGCAAAAATACTGGCAGCTGCTGCCACTTGGACCGACAAGCTACGGCGACAGCCCATACTCCTCGTTTTCCACCTTTGCCGGAAATCCATACTATATAGACCTGGATATGCTCATCGAGGACGGGCTTTTGAAGCGCAGCGATCTGCGCGGAGCCGAATGGGGCGAGGATGCGGCAAGCGTAGACTACGGCAGGATATATGAGCAGCGCTTCAAGGTGCTGCGCCGCGCGTTCGACCGCGGGCGCGAGAGTGAGAGGGAGAATGCAGAGCAGTTCCGCCGAGAGAACCCATGGGTGGAGAACTACGCGCTTTTTATGGCGGTCAAGGCGAGCTTCGGCATGAAAAGCTGGCAGGAGTGGACGGATGAAGACATCCGCATGCGCCGCGAGAGCGCCGTGCGCGAATACGGTGAGCGTCTGCGCGAGGATGTGGATTTCTACGTGTTCCTGCAATATCTCTTCTATCGCCAGTGGGACGCGCTGCGCGATTATGCGCATGAAAACGGCGTGCAGTTCATCGGCGACATTCCAATCTATGTCGCGCTTGACTCCGCAGATGTGTGGAGCGACCCGCAGTTTTTCCAGCTTGACGAGAACAACGTCCCGGTGGAGGTCGCGGGCGTGCCGCCGGATGCTTTCACCGCCGACGGTCAGCTCTGGGGCAACCCGCTGTACGACTGGGGGCGCATGGCCGCAGACGGCTACGGGTGGTGGATACGCCGCATCGCAGGCGCAAAGAGGCTGTACGATGTGATACGCATCGACCATTTCCGCGGCTTTGACAGCTATTGGGCGGTGCCCTACGGCGACAGAACAGCGAAAAACGGCACATGGAGACCGGGACCCGGAATGGGGTTGGTTGGCGTGCTGACCTCGTGGTTTAATGATCTGAGCTTTATTGCGGAGGATCTGGGCTATGTCACGCCGGGCGTGCGCAGGCTGCTGTCCGATTCAGGACTGCCCGGAATGAAGATACTTGAATTCGCGTTCGACGCCCATGGCGAATCGGACTATCTCCCTCACCGGTGCGAGCGCAACAGCGTGTGCTACATGGGCACGCACGACAACGACACCGCGCTTGGCTGGCTTGCCGGGACGGGGAAGGACGACCGGCGCTTTGCCGAAAGGTATATGCACATCACACCCGACGAGGGGTGGTGCTGGGGCATGATACGCACGGGCATGTCCACCGCGTCCGATCTCTTCGTCATGCAGATGCAGGACGTGCTGGAGCTTGGCGCAGGCTGCCGGATGAACGTTCCGGGCAGAGCATACGGAAACTGGCGCTGGCGCATGCTGCCGGGCGCGGCAAATAAAAAGCTTGCAAAGAAGCTGCGCGAATACACCGCAACGTTCCGCCGCCTTCCGGAGACGGCGGGGGAGAGTGCGAAAGCGGAAGAGAGCGCAAAGTGAATATGAATCGACCGTCTGCATTGCGCAGCCGGTCGATTTTCGTATATTATACAAGTTCACTATATATAGTTCACGGTTATGCGGCAGACCTGAAATTCGTCCAGATGGGAGAGAGAGTAGTTGAAGCTGCCGCGCGCAAGACCGTTCCAGCGCCCCATAACGGCGTTGAGCTGGTCGATAAAGCCGACGTAATCATCCCAGCTTTCAAATTGAAGATATGCCGCGTCCTCGCCGGAGGAGAGACTGTCAAGCTGGTTAAAGAGTATCTGCGTATAATCCTCACCGGCGGGAATATAGGAGCCGCGGCGCGCGTGATAGCTCATGTTCATGCTCTCGCTGCCGGGGATGATGAGAAATCCCGCGAACGACACGCCCTCGGTGTACTTTGAGCGCACCCAGCTGCGCGAGACGTTGAACGCGCCATAGTAGTTGTAGTTCCGGTCGGCGGAGTTGACGTCGTTTGTAACGTCAAGGTCATAATATGTGCCGTCTATGCGCACGACGTTCCATGCGTGACCGATGGGATTGCCCGGCTGATTGCCCGCCATGACCATGCACGGTATGCCCATCTCCTCGCATATCCATTTCATCGCAAGGCTTATCCCGTCGCACTTCGCCGCGCCGTCGCCAAGAGCGCCGTATGCATTCGAGGCGTTGGCGGCGTCGTAGGAGTAAAAGCAGTTGGAGGCAATATAGTCATAGGCGGCAAGCTCACGCTCATAGTCGCTCAGACCTTCGGTGCTCTGCGCGAGCGTTTTGGCAATGCCGTCGCACACGCTGTATTCCTTTGCATACTGTTCCTGCGAGAGAGTGATCGGCAGACGGGCGGAGACAACGTTGCCGTCGGAATCGGAGTAATAGGTAATCTCCTCCGCTGCGGAGAATTGCAGCAGCTCCGGGCATTCGTAGGACAAAAGCAGAGTGAGATTTGAAAGCTCGTCGCGCGTGAGCGGCTGCGTGAATGAGCAGGCGGAGTCAAACGCGCTCACGGAGCGGTACAGCGCGCAGAAATTCTCCAGAAGCCGGTCGTCCAGCTGCAATAGATACTCCCGCAGCTCAAAGTGCGGAATGAGCGCGCGCGCCTGCTGCTGCACGGCCGAGAGCGGCTGCGGCGTGGGCTGCGGCGTCGGCGTGGGGGCAGGTGCGGCGGTCTGCTGCGCCGGAGTGGGAGCTTGCGTGACGGCGGAGGAGCGGCTTGCATCGCGGGCAAAGGTGACGAGAATGACGACAAGCGCCGCCGCTGCGACAAAAAGCAGCGCCGCCGCTGCGCCGTAGCCGCGGCGCGGCTTTTCCACGCGAACGTCAATACGCAGAGGGCGCACCTCAATATCGCCGTAATTGACAAAAAACGGCGCGTCAACATACAGCGATGCGCCGGTCTTCAACCCGCCGGGCAGCTCCGCCAGGAGCGGTTCGGGCGCGCCGGGATAGCGCAGCGTGCGAAAGCAGCCGGAGCGTGCCTCCGCAGCGCTGAGCGTAACGGAGACGGAGGTATATTCAGCTTCGGTATATGTATTACTCATAAAAATACTGGTGGCTTTCAATAATTATAAAGTAAGGCGCAGAGCAAAATTATAACACATAAACTGCTCTGCACATATGAATTGGCTGTAAAAAAAAGAACGGATATGATATACTGAAGTCAGCACCGCACAATACGTCTGCGGCGTCCGGTAAAAGATTTGCGCTATGGCACAGCCGCTTTTGCTCTTTCCGCTTTATGCGGCGGCACACTATATACAATAATACAAAAAAGCAAAAAGCGCAAGGGCGCAAAGTGAGGATGGGGGAAATAAAATGAGATTCATACATACGGCGGATCTGCATCTGGGGAAGCGGCTGCACGATGTGCCGCTGCTGGAGGATCAGATATATATGCTCGACGAGCTGAGAAGGCTCGCGGTGGAGCGCGCGGCGGACGCAGTAGTGATTGCGGGGGACGTGTATCAGAGCTCATCCCCGCCGAGCGAGGCGATGAGCGCGTTTGACGGCTTTGTAACGGCGCTCGCCGCGGAGGGAATACGTGTTTTTGCCATCAGCGGAAATCACGATTCGGAGCGCCGGGTTTCATATCTCGCCTCGCTCGTGCGCGGCAGCGGAATATATGTGAGCGAGCGCTTCACCGGCGCATTGCAGCAGTTCACGCTCACGGATGGGCATGGAGAGATCGTCGTGAGCCTGCTGCCGTTCGTAAAGCCGATAACGGTGCGCCGGTGCTTCCCGGATGAGGTGATAGAGAGCTATCAGGACGCGGCGGCGGCAGTGCTGCGCCATTCGCCGATAGATACGGCAAAGCGCAATATCCTTGTATGCCACCAGTTCATCACCGGCGCGGAGCTGGCAGGCTCGGAGGAGCTGAGCGTGGGCGGGGTGGAGAACATCGACGCCGCGCTTTTCGGGGATTTTGACTATGTCGCGCTGGGGCATATCCACCGCGCGCAGCGCGTCGGGCGCGACACGGTGCGTTACGCAGGATCGCCGCTGAAGTACTCCCTGGCGGAGGCCGCGCACAAAAAAAGCGCCGCCGTCGTGGACATGGGCGCAAAGGGCGAGGTGAGCATTGAGCTTGTGCCGCTCACGCCGCTGCACGATGTGCGCGAGGTTGAGGGCTTTCTTGACGAGATCATGCGCATGCCGTATTCGGAGGATTATGTCCGGGTGACGGTGTACGACGAGCTTGTGCCGCCGGATGCGCGCGTGACAGTGACGACGGTGTTTCCAAACCTCCTGCGCTTTGAGGTGAGGAATTCCAAAACCGGCGCGGCGGCGGAGAGCGTCGAGCCGCAGGATGTGGAGAACAAAAGCGTGGAAGCGCTTTTCTGCGATTTCTTCAGCATGCAGAACAACGGCATACAGCCGAATGAAGAGCAGCTCGCGCTGATACGCCGCGTGCTCAGCGAGAGCGGGGAGGAAGAGGAATGAGACCGTGCAGGCTGACAATGTCCGCGTTCGGACCATACTCAGGACTGACAGAGCTGGACTTTGACGTGCTGGGGAAAGAGGGGCTGTTTCTCATAACCGGAGACACAGGCGCGGGCAAAACCACGATATTCGACGCGATAAGCTTCGCACTCTACGGCGAGGGCTCAGGCGGCGCGGAGCGGCGCGCTTCAAAGTCGTTCCGCTCGGACTACGCCGCGCCGGACAGGGAGACGTGGGTGGAATTCACGTTCACGCACCGCGGGCGCGAATACCGCATAAAGCGCGCGCCGGAGTATGAGCGCGCAAAGCAGCGCGGCGAGGGAACGACCAGGCAGGAGGCATATGCGGAGTTTGAATGCCGCGAGACGGGCGAGCTTATAACGCGCATCGCGGCGGTCAACGCGCGCGTGGCGGAGCTGACCGGTTTAACACGAACACAGTTTGCTCAAACGGTGATGATAGCGCAGGGAGATTTTCTGAAGATACTCAACGCCAGAAGCGACGAGCGAAAAAAGCTTTTCCAGCACATCTTCAACACCGGCGTTTTTGCAGATATCCAGCAGCGTCTCAAGGATATGAACGCCGGGTGCGAAAGCGAGCTGAGCAGGCTGGACACGGCAGCGGAGACGGAGCTTGCGCGCCTGACGCACGATGCGGATTTCTCGCGCGAGGCGGAGACGGACGCGCTGCGCGGCGATGTGCGCGCGGCGGATAAGCTTATCCCTGTGCTCCGCGCGCGGCAGGAGGAGCGCAAAGCGCGGATAGAGAGCGCGAGAGCCGGTCACGAGCGCGCCGAGCGGGAGGCGGAAAAGCTGACAGATGCACTGAGCCGCGCGAAGCTCATTCAAAACCAGCGGCAGGAGCTTGAAACGCTGGAGAAGGAACTTGCGCAAAGCGAAGCGGACGCCGGCGCGCGCAAGGAGCGTGAGGCGCTGCTGGAGAGAGCGAAACGCGCTGCAAGGCTGGACGGTGCGGAGCTTCTGCTGCGCCGGAGCGCCGCAGACGCGAAGACGACGCGCGCATCGCTCGCAGCAGCGCGTGAGGCGCGGCTGGCGGGCGAGCGTGAGCGCGGGGAGAGCGCAGCGCGGCTTGAGCGCGCAGAGCGCGAGCTTGAAGAGAGCGGCGCGAAGCGCGAGGCGCTGCGCACACGCGCGGAGGCAATGCCGCTCGCGGAGCGCCTTGCGGCGGCGCGCGGGGAGTATGCGGTGCAGCAGAAGGCTGTCACGGGATGCCTGGAAGCGAGCCGGAAGCTTGACGCGGAGTACACCCGCGCGCGTGAAGGCTTTTATGCCTCGCAGGCGGGGCTGCTGGCGCTGACGCTGGAGGCAGGGCGACCCTGTCCCGTGTGCGGCTCGACAGAGCATCCATCGCCGGCAAGACCCGGCGCGCAGACCGTCACGCGCGAGGAGCTTGAGCGGGTTGACAAGGCGCGCAAAACTGCCGAGGAGCGCCTGCGGGGCGCATCGGAGACCGCGCAGCAGCAGCGCACTGCGGTCGAGAAGGACACGGAGCGCCTTGCCGCGCTGGGCTTTGCGCCGGATACGGACATGACGACGCTGAGCGAGGAGTGCAGCCGCCTGCGCCGCGAGATAGAGCATGCGGAGAGCGAGGCGAAGGCGGCGCGCGCGGAGAACGAGAGAATAGCCGCCGCATCGGCGCGTGCGTCCGCAGCGGAGGAGGAGGCGAAAAAAAGTCTTGAGCAGCAGGAACGCGCCCTTGCCGAACGGCGAAAGGAATTTGCCGCGCAGCTGCGCGAGCAGGGCTTTGAAAGCGCAGAGGAGTACGCCGCGGCAAAGCTGACCGTCGCGCAGGCTGACGCGATGGAGGCGGAACTTCGCGCCGCGCAGCTGCGCGAGCGCTCGCTGAGAGACCGCGCGAAGGCGCTTGAAGAGAAGCTTGCCGGGGCGGAGGATACAAGCGTCGATGGGCTGGCGCGCAAGCTGGACGCGGCGCGGGCAGCGGCGCGAAGCGCCGCCGCGGCAGAGACGGCGCTCACGGCGGCGCATGCGGTGGACGAGAGCGCAATAGCGCGGCTTTCAAAAATCGTGGAAGAGCGTGCCGCGGCACAGCACCGCTGGGCGGTGGTGAACGAGGTGTACGCCACGGTGTCCGGGCAGATCAGCCAGAGGGCGAAGCTCTCTTTTGAGACCTACGTGCAGCAGTATTACTTCAAGCAGGTGATCGCTGCGGCGAATAAGCGCCTGACCGTGCTGACGGACGGAATGTTCATACTGCGGTGCAAGGAGGGGGCAAAAAACATGCGCTCGCAGTCGGGGCTTGATCTCGACGTGCTCGACAGGAGCACGGGGCTGTGGCGCGACGTGTCCACCCTTTCCGGTGGCGAGTCGTTCATGGCGTCGCTCGCGCTCGCGCTGGGTCTGTCGGACGTTGTGCAGAGCCGCAGCGGCGGGGTGCGCCTCGATGCAATGTTTATCGACGAGGGCTTCGGCTCGCTTGACGAGAACGCGCTGCGCCAGGCGATGGAGGTTCTGACGCGCCTTGCAGGCGGAAAGCGCCTTGTCGGCGTGATCTCGCATATGCCGGAGCTGAAGGAACGCATAGAGCGCAAGGTGATCGTGACAAAAACCGTCTCCGGCTCAAAGCTCAGAGTGGAGACGTAAGCGCAAAAAACTTCATGCGGGAACACTGCGCCGCAAAAATGCGCAAATGCCGGTGCATGAAGTTTCTGTGCATCATTTCTTATTATTTTGCTATGCTTTTGCACAGCAAAAATATGGCATCATGCGTTCAAAGGCATGGGAGATTTGTGCCGGACTGGTGAGCGAGACGGCGGATATAGGAGGCGAGCGCTTCCTCGGACGGGAAATGCGCAAGCTTGCCGGGGCTGGGGTGCAGCACAACGTTCAGCGCCTCTCCGCATGCCTGACGCTCCATATATTCCACGGGCATCTCCGTGTAAAAATGCTCTGACGCGATATGGCGCAGCTCATGGCGCAAAACCTCCCCGCGCTTTACCTCGCTCAAAAGCGCGTTGATGTACACGCTGAAGCTGCCGTCAGAGTTTGGAACGGTAACACCCTCGACCTTTATCGGCAGCTCAATGAGCCGGACAAAATAATCAGTCATTGTGAAGCGCCTCAATGATCTTTACGGCGCGGCGCACATCGTCCGGCGTGGCATCCCTGGCGAGCTTGAAGAGCATTTTCATATCCTCGCGGCTGCGCAGAGCCTCCAGAAGCTCTGCCAGCTCCGCGTCTGCGGCGGTCTGCGTGGAGGTGAGCGTGTTCATATCGACGCCGAAAAACTCCGAAAAAACGCGGAGTGTATCAATATCCGGCTCACGCTTGCCGGTCTCATACATTCCGATGGCGCTGCGCGACAGCCCGGTGCCGTCGGCAAGCTGCTGCTGCGACAGCCCCGCCTTGCGGCGCAGATGTGTCAGAGTATCGCTGAAATGAGACATATGCCTAATCCTCCACGGTGTCACAACATACTTATGCCACGAATATATCACATTACGTGATAATTGTAAAGAAAAACTTTTTTAAGAAACCGCGAGACGTGGGTATTGACTTATACAACAGACAATGGTATACTCCGAAATGTCACAGGGCGTGACACAAAGAGCAGAGAGAAAACCGGACGCGGACGCACTCCGCGCCGGTGGATTTTTTGCACCTGTATAGTCACGTAACGTGACACAGAATCAAGCGGGCGGAGGTTGCATTGATCGGTTTGCGCAGCGCCGGATACATACGCACGGCGGAGATATTCGGCTATCCCGTGGGGGAAGAGAGCGAAGAGCTGTGCTGCGGCGAAAATCCAATGCTGCCGTGCTGGCTGTGGAGCGGCGAGCCCGGGAAAACGGAGGACGGCGGCAATGGGGAGACATTTTGTGAGCTATGAGGCGCAGTGCCCATTTTACAGGGCGGAGGACAGAAACAAAATCTACTGCGAGGGGGTGGAGAAGGGCAGCAGCCTGCACAACGCCTTTGCCGGCAGCGCGGCTTCATATAAGGAGCGCTACTGCTGCGCGCGGTGGGAGGACTGCCTGATCGCAAAGATGCTGTGGAGCAAGTACGATTGACGGAAGGGAGGGAGCACAGCGGGGAGCTTTCCCCGGGAAATGAAGAGAATGCAGAGCAACAGTGAAAAAGAGACAAAGGAGAATGCGCGCTGCCGGCGGTTTATGGACATGACGGATGCCGCGGCGGAGCTGATACAAAGCACGATAAGCGCCGCCGCGCCCGACGATCCCAAGTCGCTGCGCGCGATCACCGGGGCGCTGAAGGATCTGAAAGAGCTGATGGACGATCCGCCGGGCGCGGCAAAGGACGGCGGGAACATCGTGATACGTATAGAGGGCGATGTGCCGGACGCACCCGAGCTGCCGGAAGCGCCGTAAAGCGCCCTGATGCCGTACATAGATATACCCGCACCGAGCGCAAAGCAGCGGCAGTTTTTTGCCGACGGGCACAAATACGTTGCCTACGGCGGTGCGCGCGGCGGCGGGAAGAGCTGGGCGGTGCGCGTGAACGCACTGCTGACGGCGGCACGATACCCCGGCGTGACGCAGCTTATCATCCGCCGCAGCTACCCGGAGCTGTACGCCAACCATATAAAGCCGTTTCTGCGCCTGCTGCCAAAGGGCAGCTATGCCTACAACGACACTCGCAAGGAGATAACCCTCCCCAACGGCAGCCGTATAATCTTCCGCTACTGCGCGAATGACACGGATCTATTGAATTTTCAGGGGACGGAGTGCGACGTGATGTACATTGACGAGGCGACGCAGATCACGGAGGAGCAGTTCCGTGTGCTCTCCGCATGTGTGCGCGGCGCGGACAACGGTATGCCGAAGCGCTGCTATCTCACGTGCAATCCCGGCGGGGTCGGACACGCATGGGTAAAAAGGCTTTTTATCGACCGTATCTATAAGAGCGGCGAGCGGGCGGAGGAGTACAGCTTTATTCAGGCAAAGGTTCACGACAACCGCGCGCTCATGCGCGCGCAGCCGGACTATATCCGCCAGCTTGAGGCGCTGCCGCCGAAGCTGCGCGCGGCATGGCTGGACGGATCATGGGACGTACACATGGGGCAGTTTTTCGAGGAATTCCGCAATCTGCCGGAGCATTACGCCGACAGAAGATGGACGCACGTGATAGAGCCGTTCGAGATACCGGCGGACTGGCGCGTTTACCGTTCGTTCGACTGGGGGTATCACAGACCCTTTTCATGCGGCTGGTGGGCGGTGGACTACGACGGGGTGGCGTACAGGGTGCTGGAAATGTACGGCTGCACCGAAACGCCGAACGAGGGCGTGCGCTGGACGCCGGACAGAGTGTTCGCGGAGCTGGCGCGCACCGAGCGCGAGCACCGCTGGCTGCGCGGGCGGCAGATAACCGGTGTTGCCGATCCTGCGATATGGGACGGCTCGACCGGAGAGAGCATTGCCGACTGCGCCGCGCGCCACGGCATATATTTTTCGCGCGGCGATCACGCGCGCATACCGGGATGGATGCAGCTGCACTACCGCCTGACGTTCGACGAAAACGGCTATGCGATGATGTACGTCTTCAAAAACTGCGCCGCATTTATCCGCACGCTGCCGCTGCTGCAATATGACGCGCAGCGCGTGGAGGATCTGGACAGCGACGGCGAGGATCATATCGCCGACGAGACGCGGTATTTTCTCATGTCGCGCCCGATAAAGCCGCGTTCAGGCGAAAAAGAGACCGGGCGCGGCGCGCTGGAGCTGCTGCTTGATATACCGGGAGGCGCGCTCGGCGCGAAGATCCCGATAAAAAGAATGGAGATTCTGAATGAGTGACAAAATTGAAAGTGCCATCCGCCCCGCAGAGGATGCGCCGGACGCCGCGCCGCGCGCCATAGGGCGCGACGAGATACGGAACGCTTATGCCACGCTTTTGAAATACAAGGCCGGAAAGGCAAATCTTGAACGGCGCATCGTGGATAATCAGCAGTGGTACAAGCTGCGGCAGTGGGAATGCCTGCGCCGGGCGAAGGCTAAAGAGCAGATAGAGCCCGCGAGCGCATGGCTGTTCAACGCCATTGCCAACAAGCATGCCGATGCGATGGACGCCTTTCCCTCCGCGGCGATACTCCCGCGCGAGCAGGGAGACGTTGCCGAGGCGGAGATGCTGACGGCGGTGATACCGGTGGTGCTGGACGAGTGCGACTTTGAAAGCGTGTATTCCGGCGTGATGGACGACAAGCTCATTGCGGGCACGGGCGTGTACGGCGTGTTCTGGGATGCGGAAAAGCTCAACGGACTGGGAGACGTGGACATTGTGCAGACGGACGTCATCAACCTTTTCTGGGAGAGCGGCGTGACCGACATACAGCACAGCCGCAATCTTTTCTACGTGAGCCTGAGAGACAACGACCGGCTGGAGGAGGAATACCCCGCCGTGCGCGGGAAGCTTGGCGGGGCGGTGCTGGACGTGGCGAAATACGTATATGACGACAGCGTGGACACCGCAGGCAAGAGCGTAGTGGTGGACTGGTACTACAAAAAGCGCGTCGGGCGGCGCACGGTGCTGCACTACTGCAAGTTCATTGCCGGACAGGACGAGCCGCTGTACGCCACGGAGAACGACACCGCCCCGGTTACGGACGGCATGGGCGGCGTTATCCGCCCGGCGCCGGCGGAGACTGGGTGGTACGACCACGGGCTGTATCCGTTCGTATTTGATCCGCTGTTTCGCACAAAGGGCACGCCGTGCGGCTTCGGATATGTCGATGTGGGCAAGAACACGCAGGAGTACATTGACCGCGGCGATCAGGCGATAATGCAGAACATGCTCTTCAACTGCAAGCCGCGCCATTTCATCCGCAACGACGGCAGCGTGAACGAGGCGGAGTACGCAGATCTTACAAAGGATTTTGTGCATGTGGACGGCGCGCTTGGGCAGGACAGCATCCTTCCCGTGCGCGGCAGCAGCCTTGACGGAATATACGTTACCGTCATCAACAACAAGATAGACGAGCTCAAGGAGACGACGGGCAACCGCGACGTATCCTCCGGCGGAACGACCGGCGGCGCGACTGCCGCCGCGGCGATCGCCGCAATGCAGGAGGCGGGCAGCAAGCTCTCGCGCGACAGCAGCAAGGCGGCATACCGCGCGTATAAAAAGCTTGTGCTGATGGTGATAGAGCTTATCCGCCAGTTTTATGACGTGCCGCGATATTTCCGCATTATGGGCGAGCGCGGCGGCATGAAATTCATAAGCTGCTCGAACGCCGGGCTGAGATTGCAGAGCCAGGGCGAGCTGACGGGTCTGGACATGGGCTGGCGGCTGCCGGTATTCGATGTGAACGTCACGCCGGTGAAGTCCTCGCCTTATTCAAGGCTGAGCCAGAACGAGCTGGCGCTGCAGTTCTATGCGGCGGGCTTTTTCGACCCGGCGCGCGCGGAGGCGGCGCTGGCGTGCCTTGACATGATGGACTTTGAACGCAAGGACTTTGTCGCGGCGAAGATCGCCGAGAATGCCGCGCGCGCCCACGCACAGACAGCAGCAGTGCCTGCGCCCGCAGCAGGCGGCGCCGCTCTGCGCCGCGCGGGGGAGGCAAGCGCAACGGTGAATGCGAGAAAAAACACGGCGCAGAGCATCCAGCCGGAATGAGGCGGATGCCGGACATTACAGAATATGCCGTTGCCGGGAGAGAATGCCCCGGCGGCAGAGAGGAGAGATAGACAATGAATAAAGAAACAAACGACAGTATCCAGCTTTTCGCCGCCGGGGACGGCAGCGCCGGCACGGCGGAGCATCCGGTCTGTAAAGAATCCGCAGGCGAAAAACCCGCACCCGAGGCGGAGCGCGCCGCAGCGGAAAAATACAGATCCCTTGCAAGCGCAATAGCGGCGCTGGAAAAACGCTACGGAACGGCTCCCGGCGACGCGCAGGCGCTTGCGCGAGCGGTGGAGGAGGACGATCCCGGGGCGAGGGCGGAGGCCGGGGAGGCAAAAAGAAGAGAAAAAGCCTCCCGCCTTTATAGCATGTGGCTTTCGCAGACGGCGGATCTGCGGGAGAGCTGCCCCGGCTTCAATCTCACACATGAGCTGAAAAACGCGGACTTCCGCGAGCTGCTGCGCTCGGGCGCGAGCGTGCGCGCCGCGTATGAGCTTGTCAACCGCGACGCCATCATGCGTGCGGCGGCGCGCGATATGGAGGAGCGACTGGTGCGCAGCATCCTCTCCGGCGCTGACCGCCCGCGCGAGGGCGGGCTGACGAGCCAGAGCGCCGCCGTTGTGAAAAGCGACGTTGCGGGCATGTCCAGATCCGCCCGGCGCGAGATCATCCGCCGTGTCCAGCGCGGCGAAAAAATTTCATTTTGAATAGGAGACACATATGAGCAATGACAAAAACACCGTCCAGACCACCGGCATGACCGGGCTGTCGGCGGAGATGAAAACCTTTTACGATATGACGCTCATTGACGAGGCGCAGGCGAATCTCGTCCATGACCAGTTCGGGCAGAAGCGCCCCATACCGCCCAACGGCGGCAAGATAATCGAATTCCGCAAGTTCGCACCGCTTGCCAAGGCGACAACGCCGCTCACCGAGGGCGTGACCCCGGACGGCAAGCAGCTGTCCGTCAGCACCGTCAGCGCTGCGGTGAGCCAGTACGGCGATTATATCACCCAGTCGGATATGCTGGAGCTGACGGCGCTTGACAACACCATTCTCGAATCGGCAAAGCTGCTGGGGCGTCAGGCGGGCGCTACGCTCGACACCGTTGTGCGCAACGTCATGCACAGCGGCACGAATGTAATCTATGCCGAAAAGTCCTCCGCCTCAGGCGTGACAGAGGTGAAAAGCCGCAGTGTGCTCGACAGTGACTGCACCATAACCGTGGAGCTCATCCAGCGCGCCGTGGCAAAGCTCCGCGCGCAGAATGCGCCCACCATCGACGGCAAGTATGTCGGCATCATCCATCCCTACGTCGCCTATGACCTCATGCGCGACAGCGAGTGGGTAGATGCGCACAAGTACGCCCAGCCGGAGAATCTCTACGAAGGCGAGATAGGCGAGCTTGCGGGGGTGCGCTTTGTGCAGACGACCGAGGCGAAGATCTACGCGGGCGAGGATCTCGCCTCCGACAGCCGCACGCTAACCGTCAACAACGCCTCCGGCTACACGGGCAGCGTGACCTCCGTGAAGTTCGACGGCGGCACGGTCGAGCCTGACGCGCTCGCCGGACGCTATATCCTCATCAACGGTGTGCGCGCGAAGGTCACCGCAAACACCGCCGACACCATCACCGTGGAGAGCTGCGACTTCGGCACGGTTGCCGACAACGCCGTCATCTATCCCGGCGAGGGCGGCAAGGACGGGCTTGCCGTGTTCGGCACGCTCATCCTCGGCGACGGCGCTTACGGCGTGACTGAAGTGACCGGCGGCGGTCTTGAGATAATTGTGAAGCAGCGCGGCTCGTCCGGCGCGGCAGACCCGCTCGACCAGCGCTCCAGCGTCGGCTGGAAGGCGATAAAGACCGCGGAGATGCTCATAGAAAACTATCTTGTGCGCATCGAGAGCGTTTCAAAGCGCTTTTCCGCGAGCGCCAAGGCAAACTGACGCGGCGCGAAAGGAGAGAGAGTAATGGCAGCGAAAAAGAACACAAACGGCGAAAAGCTGGTGCGTATCAGGCTTCCCAAGGAGCGGCGCGAGCAGGAGGACGTATTTGTCGGCGTGAATGAGCGCACATGGCTCATCCGGCGCGGCGTTGAGGTGGAAGTGCCCGAATGCGTGGCGGAGGTGCTGGAAAACCGCGAGATGATGCTCGAAACCATCATGGAGTTTGAGAGCGCGGCACGCAGGGCGGAGTGACGCAATGACGCTCGCGGAATCAATAGGCCGCGTGGACGCGCTGCGCCCCAACGGCTTTAGCTATGCCCAGAAGCTGGCGTGGCTGAGCGCGCTGGACGCGGCGGTAACGGCGGAGCTGATAAACACCCACGACGGCGGGGAGTGGGTGGACTTCGCCGGGTACACAGAGAGCAGCGCGCCCCAGACCGAGCTTTTGATCCCCGCCCCGTACGACGAGGCGTACCTGCGGTATCTTGAAGCGCAGATGGACTATGCCAACGGCGAATACGACCGCTTCAACAACTCCAACGCCATGTACGCCGCAGCGTTCGGCGCGTTTGTCAACCACTATAACCGCACGCATATGCCGTTGGGCGTGAAGAAAAAGTATTACTGAAGGAGGAGGGGGAACGCCATGCTATACCCCAAGCTCAGAAAAAAAGCCGTCCGCCGGCAGACCGTCAGCGCCTTCGGCGGATATGAGCACCGTCTGCGCACAACTGAGGGCGCGTTTTACGACACGCGCAATCTTTCCACGGAGCGCTATCCGCTGCTGTCGGTGAGAAAGCGGCGGGGCGAATATCTCACGCTCACCGCGCCGCAGGGGATCATTGAAAAGGACGCGCTCGCCTACATCGACGCAGGGACGCTCTATTATAACGGGCTGGCAACGCCGCTCACGGGGATGAGCGAGGGGGAAAAGCAGCTTGTGAGCATGGGAGCGTACATATGCGTCTTCCCGGACAAGCTCTACTATAACACCGCCGACGGCACGGACTACGGCTCGATGGAAGCAAAGTGGGAATATACCGGGCGCGTGACATATTCGATATGCGATCTCGACGGCGGGGACTACCCCGCCGCCGAGGAGAGCGCCGCAGAGCCCGCCGCGCCGCAGGACGGGGACTTGTGGCTGAACACAAGAGAGCGCACATTCAGCCGTTACAGCGCGTCGATGAAAATGTGGGTGGAGGTGGAGAGCGTATACACAAAGCTCACATTCACAACGCAGGGACAGATACCCTCCGCCTTCGCCCGCTATGACGGCGTGCGCATCACCGGCGCAGGGGGCGACCTCGACGGAACGAAGGTGCTGTATGCCGTGGGCGGCAGCGCCGGCACGGCGCCGGAATATGCGGACGCGAAGAGCGACTTCATCGTGCTTGCGTGCGCGCCCTCGGAGGCACGCACGGAGGAGAATGCGCACATCACCATCACGCGCCGCGTGCCGGATCTGGACTATGTATGCCAGTGCGCAAACCGCCTGTGGGGCTGCCGCTACGGCAACGACGGAGAGGGTAATATCAATGAGCTTTACTGCTGCGCTCTGGGAGACTTCAAAAACTGGGAGCAGTATCTGGGGCTCTCGACGGATTCGTGGCGTGCGAGCGTCGGCTCTGACGGCGTGTGGACGGGGGCAATCGGCTATCTCGGCACGCCGCTCTTCTTCAAGGAAAACTGCATACACCGCATAAGCGTGTCTGCGACCGGGGCGCATCAGGTGGGCGAGACCGTGTGCCGCGGCGTGCAGCGCGGCAGCGCAAAGAGCCTTGTTATCGTCAATGAGACGCTCTACTACAAATCGCGCGGCGATGTGTGCGCCTATCAGGGCGGCTTTCCGGAGGGAGTATCCGCCGCGCTGGGCGGCGAGAGCTATGGGAGCGCTGCGGCAGGCGCGCTGGGGGAGAGATACTATATCTCCATGCGCGACGCGCGGGGAAAGGCGAATCTTTTCGTTTATGACATTGCCAGAGGGCTTTGGATGCGCGAGGACGAGCTGGCGGCGGACGCTTTCGCAAGGGTGGACGACGAGCTGTTCTGCCTTGCCGGCGGCAAGGTCTATGCTCTTGCCGGAACATGCGGCGAAGCGGAAAAGCGCGTGGAATGGTCGGCGGAGACGGGAATGCTGACGTGCGAATACCCGGACAGCAAATATCTTTCGCGCATCGCTCTGCGCGCGTGGATGGAGCGGGAGGCGGAGCTTGAGCTTTTCACGGAGTATGATTCCTCCGGCGTGTGGGAGTATGCCGGGCGGATGCGCGTGGCGAACGCAGGGTCTGCCGGGTTTCCGCTGAGACTGCGCCGGTGCGACCATGTGCGCCTGCGCCTTGAAGGGCGCGGCGATGTGCGGATACTGAGCATGACGCGCGAGGTGACGGAGGGATGACAGGCATATACGAGCTTCCGCCGATGCTCTCCGGCACACCGGCGCAGCAGCTCTCCGCGCTGCGCGCCTATCTTGTGCGCATGGCGCAGCAGCTCAACGCCGCCGAGGGCGCGCCCGCAGCGGCGGCGGAGAACGGCATATCGGCGCGGCAGCTTTCTGGGAATGCCGTGCCTGCGGCATCGACCACGCCATACGGCAGCGCCGAGACCGGCGCGAGCATGAGAAAGAGCGCGGCAGAGCTGCGCCAACTGATACTGAAAACGGCGGATGGGCTTTCCGGCGACATCGAGGCTGTGGGCAGCTATGCAGACGGACGCATAGAATCGCTCGGCGAGCAGTACCTTGCCAGGTCGGAGTTCGGCGCGTTCACCGAGAATATAGAAAGCCAGATCGCAAACACCGCTCGCGGCGTGGTGGAGAGCTACGGCTACTCTGAGCGGATAGAGTCAAACCAGGCGAACCTTGAGCTTTTGCAGACCTATGTGACGGATATTGACGGCGAGATACGCCGAGGACTTGTCACAGACCCGGCAACGGGAGAAACGGTCACCGGCATCGCCATTGCCCAGAACCTGCAGTTCACGGGAGAGGTCAGCCGCGGCAGCGACGGCATGAATTATTATACGCTCTCCTCCGGGCAGACCTTCGGACTTTACACCTCCACGGGGTGGCAGTTCTGGATAAACGGCTATCGCCGCGGATGGTACGACTCCGTGGACGGTATGCTGCACATTGCCAACGTCGCCGTGGAGGACAGCCTTCAGCTCGGCGGGGCGTGGCGGCTGACCGCGGACGGCGGGCTTGGCATAAAGTACACCGGAGGATGAATTATGGGCGTGAATTTCTTTCAAAACGGAGTAAGCCTCGGCGCGAGCGCGGGATGGGGCGGCTATACCGGCAGCAACAACTATGTCGTGCGTTATGACTTCACAACGCCCGCCGCGGGGGCGAGCGGCGTGACGCTGACGCTTGGCGGGATATACTACGGGCACGGCGCCGGTACGCAGGGCTTCGGCTTCAAGCTTGGCACGTCGCCCACGGCGTGGGCAAATGCCCGCAGCGAAACGCCGGACTCCACCCTCGGGTACATGAGCTACTCGGGCTCTGCGGGCTATGGGTGCACGCTGACGGCGGCGGGGCTGAATCTGACGCCGTACACGACGTATTATCTATTTGTCTATACTGCGACCGGCGGCGCGGAGTATTACACGGGGTGGAACTGCGTCGCGCCGGCCGTCACGCTGACGGGCAGCTACACACAGCCCGTGTCTGCGATAAGCTCCGTCTCGCCGCAGACGTTGACCGGGAGCAGCGTGTCGCTTATCATGGCGCGCGCCGGAGACAGCCGCCACAGGGCGACGTTCAGCTTCGGCGGGGAAACGCTCGCCGTGTCAGAGCCGTTCGCCGCGTCGCTTTCCTACACCTGCCCGCGCGAATGGATGGCGAAAGCGCCGGCGGCGCAGAGCATGACGGTAGACGTTTCCGTGCAGACCTACGCCGACGCTGCGTGCACGGTGCCGGTAGGCGCGGCGCAGACGGCGGCGTTCACCCTCACGGCGGACGCGGATATGCGCCCGCGGCTGCTGGACGGGGCGGTGACGGCGGCGGTGCTGAACCCGGGCGGAGCTTCCGGTTTCACGGATTATATCGCGGGTGTGAGCCGCGCGCGGGTGAGCTTTGCACCGGATAAGCTCGACCTCTCTGCCTGTGCCGGGGCGACGGTCACAGCGTACCGCGTGAGCGTCAAGGGGCGGACGATAAGCGCGGCGTCAGGCACGGTGGACACGGGCGTGCTTCCCGGCGACTGCACGCTTTTGTGCTCGGTCATCGACACGCGCGGCAGGGAGGACACGGTCGGCATAGGTGTGACGATGCTGCCATATGTGCCGCCATATCTCAGCGACATTGCCGCCGCGCGCTGCAACGCGGACGGAACTGACAACGAACGCGGCGCGTATTATAAGCTGCGCGCCGCGCTGGGGTACACGCCGCTCGGCGGCGTGAACAGCGCTGCGGTGTCCGTCAGCATCAGGCCGACGGGCGGCACGTGGGGCGCAGAGACGGCGCTGACCGGGTTTGAAAGCGGCAAATGGTCGCACAGGTGGGGCGCGCCCTCCGTGCTCGGCGGAGATCTTACCGGAGACGGGTACACACTGCGCCTGCGCGTGACGGACGCGGTTGGCAGCGCGAGCGTATATACCGTGCAGCTTTACAGCCAGCAGTGGGCGATGAAATTCAACGCGCGCGGCACGGCGGTCGGCTTCGGCATGACCCCAACGGCGGAGAACGCCGTGCAGCTGCCGGACACGTGGCGGCTTTACGCCGGGGCGCTGGTGCTTTCCTCCGGGTCGTACGGCGCGACGCCGCCGGAACAGGCGGCGCTCAGCCCCGTGGAGGGACAGCTGTATTTTTACATAACGGACTGAGGAGACGGCTATGGGCTTTTTTTCATCCTTGCAAAAGCGTGTGCGCAGCGCCTCCGGCTGGAGCGCGTGGAGCGCGCTGGGCGGCGCGGATTATGTCGCCGAAAGCGGGAAGTGCGTGGTATACCGCGTGCAGGCAAACTACGCCGCCGGTGATAGCGGCATCGCCGCGCTTTCGATAGGCACAAATTTCGTCAATCCGCTGACCTCCGGCACGGCAGCGGCGGCAGCGTGCTATCTTTACGGCTCTGACCCAACGGCGGGCGGCGACGCCGCCGTGACGAGCCCGCCCGGCGGATATATTGCCTCCGCGAGCGCCGAGTTTTCCGCAAGCAACGTGGGAAGCTATATTCTTTTCGCCTTTCCGGAGATTTCGGGAACGCCGGAGGCGCTGTACTTCTGGTTTACATCGTCCGTCGGCACTGACGCTTACGGCAGCAATCAGATATACCACTATGCCACCGGCAACTGGAACGCCGCGCTGGAAACCGGCACGCGCACCCCGGCAATATACGGCGGGCTGACCGGCGATCCGGGCGGCAGCGGCGGTACTGCCGGCGTTGACCGCTTCACGATAAAGGACTGCGGCACGAGGATGGATATGCCGCAGTCGCCGTGGACGGGCACGATGTCGATGGGCGTGGGCGAGGTCGGGCGTATACGCTTCAGCTTTGACTTCTCCGTGCAGACGGAGGTATCCGTCACGAGCAGCGGCGGCGCGGCGGCGCTGACGCGCCTTTACATCTCGACAGATCCCGATATTGACGAATCGACCGGACATCCTGTCAGCACCGTGCTGCAATTCGATGCGGACGGCTCTCTCTCTGCGGCGCGCCTTGCGAGAGGAAAGACGTATTATCTTTTTGCCCTCTTTGACGGCGGGATAAACGCGGGCAGCGTGTCGTTCGCATTCACGCCTGGCGCGCAATGCTGGTATGAGGGCGACCGCGCGGCGTATACGCGCCTTGCCGCCGATCCGGCGCACTCCGTGACGCTTGGCGCTGGACGCTACAGCGTGATAAGCCTGACGTTCGCAAATTCCGGCACGGCGCGGTTTTACACCGGCAGCACCGCGATCGAAAGACCGTTTTTCGTCTATGGCTACCTCAGTGAGGAATATAATTTTGACAATTCCGACGGCGTGTGCGACCCATGCCTGAAAATGGGGCACGGCAGCGTGGAAACAGGCGATCCGCCTGATTATGACATGGAGTATGCCGTCACGGCGGGCAGAACATATTATCTTTTTACGCGAAGCTGCTCGGCGGACGTGCCGGTTTCTGCGGCGGTGCATATCGTTCCGCCCGCCGCGCCGTCGGGATACGTCCTCGTCTCAAAGCCCGCCGCGACGGATGCGGCGGCAGACATCTCATATGACGAGGAGTGCACGCGCTACACCGTGCGTGAGCAGAAAGTGAGCTTTCGCTACCGCGGCACGGCGTGCATCCGCGCGGCGTCGCCCGCCGGAGGCGGCACAGCGGAGCTGAGAGCATACGTGAGCGCAGCGCACGGCGTTGACCTTGCGACCGGCACGCCTACGGCACAGGTGCTCGCACAGACGGCGGGAGTTTCGACTGCGGCGGATGTGACTTTCTTTGCCGAGGAGGGGCGGGAATACTGGGTGTACATCACGGCGGAGGAGCTGCTGTACGCACCGTCCGCCAGACTCGGCATATACATCCAGAGCCCGCCCGTGCGGCGGTACGCCGTGACGGAGACGGCAGAATATGCAAGCATTGCCGCGGAAACGGAGCACCCGGCCTCTCCGGGAGAGAGCGGAATAGTACGGCTGGAGCTGACATTTAAGAAGAGCGGCGCCGTGCTGTTTTCAAGCACCGACGCCGCGGGGACGCACACGCGCCTTGCGGGCGCGCTCAGCCGCGGGACGGATATTTTCCCTGCCACAGGAGACCCCGTTTCCCCTGCGCTCGCCTCGGGTACAGGGACGCAGACGCACTATTCCTTTGCCGCGCTCGTTGAGGCAGGAGTGACATATTATTTTTTCAGCCGGGATATGTGGCTTTACGCTGCGCCCGCTTTCACCATACACATAACGCCCGTGCCCGGCGCGATGCATATTCTCGCCGGCGGAGAAGAGAAAAACGCCCTGCCGTATATATACGTGTCGGGCGCGTGGCGCACTGCCGCGCCCATGCTGTATTCTGCCGGCAGGTGGCGCACGGGAATATAGAGAAACACACATCGAGAGGGAGGAAAGAAAATTGACGGACGAAGAGAAGAGGCTTGAACGCGAGAAGGAAGCGGCGTATGGATCCGCCGCGCGCCCGGAGTATGCCGGAAGCCATGAAAAGGAGCTGAGCGACGCCTATGATGCGCTGACAAAGCGCGGAGAGTTCAGCTATGACCTGGGAAGCGACGCGCTTTATAAGCACTACCGCGACGATTATGTACGCCGGGGCAGACTTGCCATGCGCGACACGGCGGGTCAGGCATCGGCGCTGACGGGCGGTTATGCGTCCAGCTACGCCGAGGGCGTGGGGCAGCAGAGGTACGACGAATACCTCCAGCAGCTCGGGGCGATCGTGCCGGAGCTGTACTCGATCGCGTACAGCCGCTATCAGGACGAGGGCGACGCCCTGCGTGAGCGCTATGACCTTGCCGAGGGCCTGCGCGACAGAGAGTATAAGGCCTACTCCGACGCGCTCGACGATTATAATAACGCCCAGCAGCTTGCCTATGAACGTGAGCAGGAAGAGCTGGAACGCGAGAGCAGGGAGCGCGAGAGCGAATACCAGCGCCGCCAGAGCGAAGCGGCGGCGCGCGCCAAGTACGGCGATTTCGGCGGGTATGCCGCGCTCTACGGCGACGAGACGGCAGAGCAGATGAAAAACTACTGGATAGCTTCCAATCCCGGCGCGGCTTACGGCATGGGGCTGATCACTGCCGAGCGTTATTTTGCCATGACCGGAGGGACGGCATCCGGCTCGGGTGCAAGCACAAAAAGCTCAGCTTCACGCGGCTCGTATTACCCGTCCACCGCGCCCGACGGCAGGGATGCTTCCGTCGTGCAGCGCGAGCTGAGAAACAAGGGGTACAACATCGCAGTGGACGGCGCCTGGGGCGAGAGAAGCCAGAGAGCGTGGGACAAGGAGTACGGCAGCGGAGGGAGCGGCACAGCCGCGCGCTCCAAAAGCAGCGGGAAATCAACCGGTACGCGCACCGGCAGCGCTACGGCGGGCACATCAGGCAGAGCAAAGGCGCTGCGCTGACAGGACAGGCACATGAGAAAAAGCACGTATTATATTGAGCTGGACATAGAGCGCCGCGGGGCGCAGGGCTGCATGTCCGTCCGGCAGGGCGAGAGCGGGCGGCGGCTTGTTGCGGCGCTGATGAGCGGGGGAAGACCGTATGACCCGGGAGAGGACTGCTATGCCGTGCTCGCCGGGACGAAGAGCGACGGCACGACGCTCTTCAACGGCTGCGCCATCTCGCACGGGCGCGTGACATATGAGCTGACCGCGCAGACGACTGCGGCGCTCGGGCGCGTTGAGTGCGAGGTGAGAGTATACTCCGCCGCAGGAGAGCTCATCATATCGCCGGCGTTCACGCTCATGGTTTTTCAGCCAAAGGTCGAAGAGAGCGGCATAACCTCCGCTGCGGAGGTCACGGCGCTCACGGAGCTCATCGCGGATGCGCGCGAGGCGATAGAGACGAGCCGCAGCGGCGGAGTTGAAGCGGCAGAGGCACATGTGGACGCGCTCAGCGGCACGCCGGCGGTGAGCGTTCAGCTTGGCGAAAAGAGCGGGAAAAAGACGCTGAGCTTTCTCTTCTCCGGACTCAGAGGAGAAAAGGGAGAGCAGGGGGCGCGCGGGGAAAAGGGCGATGCCGGGCAGCCCGGCACGCCCGGCGAGAAAGGCAACCCGGGGGATAGAGGCGAGAAAGGCGATCCCGGCGCGCCGGGCGAAAAAGGCGAGCGCGGCGATAGGGGTGAAAAGGGCGAGCGCGGGGAAAAGGGCGATGCGTTCACCGTACTTGGCTTTTTTGACAGCCTTGAGGCGCTCACAGCTGCGGTGAGCGCGCCCGCCGCGGGCGAGGCATACGGCGTGGGCGCGGCAAAGCCCTATGACATATATATTTACGACGCGGCGCGGGCGGAGTGGGTGAACAACGGCCCGCTTCAGGGCGCGAAGGGAGACAAGGGCGAAAAAGGCGACGCATTCACGTTCGCGGATTTCACGACCGAGCAGCTCGCGTCTCTGCGCGGCGCGGACGGCGCGCCGGGCGAAAAGGGCGAGAAGGGCGATCCCGGGCAGCCCGGAGCGGACGGCGCACCCGGCGAGAAAGGCGAGCGCGGCGAAAAGGGTGAAAAGGGCGATCCCGGCGCTGCGGGCGCGGACGGCGCGCCGGGGGAAAAGGGCGAACGCGGCGAGAACGGCTATACCCCGGTGCGCGGCGTGGATTACTGCACCGCTGCCGACAAAGCGGAGCTTGTCTCCGCCGTGCTCGCCGCCCTGCCGGATGGAGATGTGCAGAGCTATTAGCATGACGGGTCGTGCCAACAGCCATAAGGAGGATTTTTATGAGCATAATCACAACGGACAGCGCACGTTACAGCGCCATTGCCGCCGCGATCCGCGCGAAAAACGGAGAGACGGAGCAGTACACCCCTGCCGAGATGGCGGCGAAGATAGCCGCCATCACCACGGGCGCGGAGCTGGATTACGCCGTCGTCTGCGCGGATGAGCGTCCCGCAGCGGCCGTGAAGAACACCCTGTGGGTGGAGGAGGGTAACACCACGAGCAACGTGTACTTCTCATGGAATGCACCGCAGACGCCCGCGGCAAATACACTCTGGGTGGAGCAGGGAATGCCGTCCATGACGCCGTTTGACCCGATAAAAAACGGAGGCATCACCGTGTATCCCCGCCGCGTCAAGCAGTACAAGGCGTCTGCAAATAAATGGACGCTGCGCCGCGCGCAGCTTTACGACGGCGCGGCGTGGACGGATCTGAGCACGCCCGCGTACAGCTATGGCGACGAATGCAGCGACCTGTCCGGCGGGTGGAAGGTGGAAGCGGCGTCGTGGGAAGGCGCGGGTTCGGGCATCATAGCAAGTATAACAAAAAATGCCGACCATATTTTTATCACCGGGCAGAGCTACAGTGTGAAAAACGGCAGCGGATACCGCATGAGAAACATCACACCGATCGACCTGACGGATGTGGAGAGAATTGGCATATGCGTGAGCGAGCTGACCGGGCAGGGCATATTCGGCGTGCTGCCGCAGGGGGAAACGTACATGGATCTGAGCATATCTCAGACCGTGACCGGCGCGGACGGCACGACACCTGCGGAGACGAGCATGGATGTGAGCGGAATGACAGGACTGCACTATATCTGCCTGCTCATGCGGTGTACAGAGGCAAAGGTGATGACGCTGAAGGCGAAGGTGCACAGATGCTGGATATACTGAAGCAGCGGACGATAGACGCCGCCGTGGAGACGGCGCGCGCCATCGCTGCTGACAGCGCGCACGGATATGACCAGCAAAACCGCTGGGGACCGGATTTTGATTGCAGCAGTCTTGTCATTCATGCGTGGCGCGAGGCGGGTGTGCCTTTGCAGTGCACGTATACCGGCGATATGCGCGGGGACATGCTGCGCCGCGGCTTTGCCGATGTTACAGAGAGCATCGGGTGCGAGAGCGGGGCGGGGCTTGAACGCGGGGATGTGCTTTTGAACTGCGCGCGGCACACGGCGCTCTATATCGGCGGCGGACGCCTTGTCCACGCGAGCGCCGACGAGCGCGGCGCGGCGCGCGGCGGCGTGACGGGCGATCAGACGGGGTGCGAGATCTGCGAAAGGGCGTATTTCAACTATCCGTGGGACTTTGTGCTGCGCTATATGGGAGGCGGTAACGCCGCGCCGGGCGTGCGAAAGCTCCGCTACGACGGGGGAAGCGCATATATGAGCGGCGAGGATGTATACGCCGCGCAGCATCTCCTGCGCGCCGCGGGCTATATGCCGGCGCCCGACGGCGAGTACGGCGGCGAGACGCGCGCGGCGGTGGAGGCATTCCAGAAATGCCGCGGCCTTGCGCCGGACGGAATATGCGGCGCGGCGACATGGGCGGCGCTTACGGAGGTCAGGGCATGAGCGAGGCGGTGATAGTGGCGCTGCTGGGCTTTGCAGGAACGCTTACGGGCGCGTACCTGGCAAATAAAAAGACAAGCGCCGTTATAGCCTACAGGCTGGAGGCGCTTGAGAAAAAGGTGGACAGGCATAACAGCGTCGTCGAGCGCACTTACGAGCTGGAAAAGCGCGCGGCGCTCACGGCGGAGCAAATAAAGGTCGCCAACCACCGCATAGACGATCTTGAACATATTTCAGCGGAAAAGGAGAAACAATAATGAAAATGGACTGGATAAACATACTTGAACGCGCGGCATGGACATTCGCGGAGGGATTTCTTGTGGCGCTGCCTGCCGCCTCCGCGATAGGCGCGGACGCCGCAGCGTGGAAAGCGGCGCTCATGGGCGCAGCCATGGCGGGGCTGAGCGCACTGAAAACCTTCGCCATCGAGCTTATCCGCACGATGGACGTATAAGAACATATCAAATAAGAATATAGCAAAAAACGGGCTCGACGAGCCCGTTTTTTTGCTATATAAGTAACTATAACTGACGCTGACCTTAATCGTACCAGCCCGGCGCAGCGTCTGCCGCACCGGAGGAGGATTTTTCGATCTCCACATAAAATGCGGACTGCACAAGCCCTAGGAAAAGCGGCATGAATGCTGCCGCGACGAGGATCACCACGAAGTTCACGATGCCGAACAGCCAACCCAGATATGGGATCGCCGAGAGCAGCGAGAGAATGATGAATGCGGCGAAGACTGCCAGCACAGCCAGCACGTCCGCCAGAAACATTTTGCCCTTGAAGCCCATGGTGCGTTCGGCGGAGACCTTGCAGGCGTCTGTCGCCTTTATGCCCGGCTCGCGCATGAGAATGTATGGGGTGAGCCGGTAAGAGTACGCCTTGATGATGCCGAACACAATGCCCACAACAGGAATGAGCGACCACAGCACCACCCACAGCAGCATCCACGCCATGCCGCCCAGCACGCGCCCGACCGTGTGCCAGTCGCTGAAGCAGTCAAAAAGCTGCACCGCTCTGACCTCCTGCCCGAGGAAGCCGTTGAGGTAGATGAGCGTCATGGAGGTTTCCAGCAGCAGCGCTATAGACACCGCAGCGCCCACAACAACGCCGAAGAGCGCATATGCCGCAGACGTGAGGAAAATGCTCAAAAGCGAGATCCCCCAGAGCCGGAAGGGCTTGTCCGCAAGCACAGTCAGAGATTTTTTATAGATCGAACCTATCATTTTCGTTGCCTCCTGATACATTCCATGTGCAGCATGCAGCGCGCTTGAAGCGCGTTTGCTGCACGAGTTTGGATCGACTTCTGCCTTTTCCCATATTAGCGCCAAACCTTGCGGAAGTCAAGTAACAGGAAGATAATAAAGTGCAGCATAAGGCAGCACCGCACAGCGCACCCGCGGCATCATACCTTAGTATGAGCTTTGTTTTGAAAAAAACATACTTTCTTCCTATTCAAAAAAATTTCAAACTCCTTAAAATTTATGCTGTAGGATCGGTAAAATTCTGAAGACTGAGAGAATATACACGAGCATATCATCAGTCGGAAAGGGAGAGCAGAGTGAAATTTTTTTGCGTAAACGAAGAACACATGGATTTGAGCATATTGCAGAGCCTCATAGAGCACGGCGTATGCTCGCCGGTAGACATCAGCGCGCCAGCTTTGTTAACCGCCGGGGAGCTGAATATTCCCGGCGGTTCCGCAAAGCACCAGAGCGGGCTGTCGCGGTATATGCTGAGCTGTGCGGATGCACACAGCGGCAGCACGGTTGCCCGCAGTGCAAAGGAATACGTAGATCGCAATTATACAGACTGCGAATGCACCCTGTCCGGAATAGCAAAGAGTCTGTATGTGTCTCCAGGTTATCTGAGCGCCGCTTTTAAGGAAACGGTGGGCGAGAGCTTTGTCGATTACATGACCGGGCTGCGCATGACGAAGGCAAGGCAGCTGATTGCCGGAACAGAGCTGATGATATATGAGGTGGCAATAATGGTGGGATATGAAAACCCGACGTATTTCAGCACGGTGTTCAAAAAAACTGCCGGTATTTCGCCCAAGTATTACCGGCAGCATATCCGACGCCCGGCAACAAGACCAGCGCAGCCTTAAGCACTGTAATCGGTTTGCGCTATCAGAATGGCAGGATGCCGGAGATCATTATGATACCCGTAATGCATAGCACGACGCCCCAAAGCCTTTTGGCTGTGAGCTTTTCGTGATAAAATATCGCTCCGATGATGACAAGTGCAATGGCAAGGAATACATATAAAAGAACGCTTCCTACGCTCAGATTCCAGCCTACACGGAACATTGTAAGCGCCGAAACATCCATCAGCACAAGGCATATGCCCAGCGCCGGGGCAGTCCAGTTCAGTTTTTTCAGCTCCATGCGCAGCGTTTGCCCGCGGAGAGTGAGAAAAGACATGATCGCAGAGACGGCGAGACATACCGCATAACAAAGACACACAGACACAAAAGGATCAACATCCTCCGGCGTGACTTTCTGTATTATCATATATGGGACGCGGGTTGCGACCATGAGCACTGCCGGCGCAATATAGCTCAGCTTTGATATCTTATTTGTTTCCTCCATGTCAATTCAGAAATTCCTCCTGATTCAAGTTTAAAATACTCTGTTAGTCTTTGCTCCCGATTGCAAGAAGCGCCCGGCATTGACAACAATCAGAAACGAAGCATTGCTCCTTCCGATCTTGTCATGTGTGCGAGCTCTTTTCTGGCGCGTTTATTACGTACAGACCGACAGCACATGTTATCACACCGAAAAGTTTCGCAAGCGTGAGGCTCTCTTTGAATACAAGTACGCCGATAATTACGACGATAACGGAGCAGGCAATGTTCGCAATAAGAGAGCCGACGCTTATGTCCCAACCCGCGCGAAAAAGCAGTATCAGCGACAGATCGGTGAAAACTATGCATCCACCAAGGCAGTACGATGCCCAGTTTGCTTTCGATGCGGCGGCGAATATATTGCCGCCGTGGGAAGTGATGAAAAAGAGAATCACGCACGAAATCAAGGCGACGCAGTATGTAACGGTCAGAGAGAAAAACGGATTTATTTTCTCAGGTGTTGATTTTCCAACAACGTTATAAAGAACGTTCCCCAGTATTCCAAGAAGGAGCGGGGATATGTACGCAAGAAAGCTCATAAAACCTCCGAATTTTGCAGATGCCCCCGAAAGAATATCGGAGGCACCTTTTCGCTACACAATAATTATCACATGAGACCTACGAGCACAACACCGACGAGAGAAACTACAATACCGATTATGCGCTTTGTGGTAAGCTTTTCCTTGTACACAACACGTCCGAGAATGACGAGCACAACCGCAAGAAGAACGTATGCGAGCAGCAGACCGACGCTCAGCTCCCAGCCAACGCGGAACAGCAGTATTGTGGAGACCTCAAGGCAGACAAGGCACGCGCCGAGAACAGGGGCCGTCCAGTTGGCTTTTTTGATCTCCTTGAAATAGTTCTTGTTGGAGCTGGTGATAAAGAACATGACGAGCGCGTATACGATGCATACGAGGTAGGTCAGAGAAACGGAGGCGAAGGTGTCAACATCAGTCGGAGTGACCTTTGCAGTGACGCTGTAGAGCGTATTTGCCACTATCATGAGAATAACGGGGATCCACTTGGTGAGAGAAAGCTTCTTCTTCGGCTCAGCAGCGCCGTCAGCAGCGGCCTTGACCGCTTTCTTCTCGGGAGCGTTGACGATATAGAGACCGGCAATGCACACAACGATGCCGACGGCCTTCATGAGGGTCATGGCTTCGTCAAAGCAGGTGACACCGATGATAACAGAGACGAGGGAAACGCCGATGTTCGCAATCAGAGTACCGATGCTGACATCCCATCCGGCACGATAGAGAAGAATGAGCGACAGGTCAATAAACACGATGGTGATGCCGAGAAAGTAGGAAGCCCAGTTCGCAGAGGCGAAAGCAGAGAATATATCTCCGCCGGGATTGGTGACAAAGAACAGAATCACGCAAAGCACAAGACCCGTGAGATAGCTCAGGGACAGGGTCGCGAATGAATTGATTTTTTCGGGGGTGGATTTGCCCGCTATGTTGTAGACGGTGTTGCCGAAAACGTTCAGCAGCAAAGGTGCAATAAATATCAGGATCTCCATAGATTTTTTTCCTTTCTAACTCTCTTTTTGTATATGGTCTTGATATATCAGCCTTCGTAGACTATACGTCCGTCGCAGACGGTGAGCGCTATGCCGCTGTTAAGAATGTCATCGGCGGGGATGTCGAAGAGGTTGCAATTCCAGACAACGACGTCCGCAAGTTTGCCGCACTCCAGGCTGCCGAGCACATCTTCCTTGCCGATCTTATATGCGCCGCCGTAGGTGTAGGCATAGAGCGCATCCCACAGAGTGAGCTTCTGCTCGGGATTCCAGCCGTTTTCGGGCTGACCGTCCGGATACTTGCGGGTTACGGCTCTGTGCAGGCTCAGGCGGGTGTCGTAAGTGACGACGGGGAAATCGGTGCCGAAGGCGAGATGTATGCCGTTGTTGAGCATGCTCTTGAACGCCCAGAGGTTCTTTGTGCGGATGGGTCCGACAACGCCGGCGTACTCCTCGTCTGCAAACCTCGGATAGAGTGCAAGATGCTGAGGCTGCACAGAGCAGATGATCCCGGCCTTACCCATGCGCGCCCAATCAGCGGGATCAGACATATCAAGATGCTCGATGGACATGCGGGAAGCGGTTTCGCCGTCCGCGGCAAGAGCTGCCTCATACATGTCGATTGCGCGGCGCACAGCGCCGTCGCCGACGGCGTGGAAGTGCAGGTTTATGCCATGCTTGTGGTATTCCATAACGCGCCTTGCATCATATTCAAGGTCAGATGCCCAGAACTCGTGGTCGATTTCCGGCTTGTCCGAATAGGAGTCTATGAGATAACCGGTGTGAGCCACGACGATGCCGTCAATGAACTCCTTTATCCCGGCGTAATAGATCATGCTGTCAGGCTCGCTGTACTTCTCCTTGTTTTCAAGCGCAGTCTCGAGCGTGCCCGTCATGGTGGTGGCATAATTGTAGCGGAATTTGAGAGTGCCGTCGGAGATCATGTCGTTGATAACCGACAGATCGCCCATGTCGTAGCAATTGAGGGGGCGCATATCGACGACGGAGGTGATGCCATACTTGCAGAAATCTTCATTCCTGAGCTCGACAAGACGGCGAGTTTTGGCATAGGGAATGTTGAAAGCAAGCTTTACAAAATCGTTCTGGACATCCTCAACAAGATATCCGGTTATGTGCCCGTTCTCGTCACGTCCGTAGCGACCGAAGCGAGTATCGGGAGCGTCGGCGGGGATGCCGACGATCTCTATCGCCTTGGAGTTGACCCAGCCCGCATGCAGGTCGCTGTCATATATATATACGGGGCGGTCAGGGAAGTACTTGTCGAGCGTTTCCTTGGTCGGAGGCGTAGGATCGTCCCAGCCGCATATCATAAATCCGCAGGCGCTGACCCATTCATCATCGGCATAGTCGTCCTCATTTTCCTTATAGAACTCATATAGTGTCTTTGCGCACTCTTCTGCGCTGGACAGACCGGCAAGATTGGGACCTGCGCTCAGGTAGCAGCCGCCGAACATGTGCACATGGGAGTCGCATATGCCCGGAGTTATGAGCTGCTTGCCAAAATCGCGGACTACGGTGTGTTCATCAGCAAGGGCAAGCGCCTCTTCCTTTAATCCGATAAATTTGATCCTGTTGCCGACGATGGCGACACCTCCGGAAACCATACCAAGACCGGACGCGGTGAATATGTTTTCGCTCAGCAAAATAATGTCTGCTCTTTTCATAAAACCTCCATGTTTTTTGTTATCAACAAAATATGTCGGCAGTATAACAGGCGTCAGAAGCAAAGTAAATTAAGATATTTTTGTATTCGTCAAATATTTTTTGTTTTTTAAGTTGATTGAAAAGGAATTGAGAAAAAATAAAATAATCCGCCTGACGGTAACACCAGGCGGAGAGAGGGCACACTGCGGTCAGTGCGAATTTGGCGTCAGCAGCTTGCTCAGCAGAGATGTGCGGTTGCTGACACCTGTTTTCTGGAAGATGTTTGATATGTGAGTTTTGACTGTCGGCACAGAGATATAAAGCTGAGAAGCAATTTCGCTGTTGGTCTTGCCCTGCAATATGAGCCGGACGATCTCACGCTCACGCGAGGAAAGACAATCCGGCATTGCGAGCAGAGAGTGGGACTCTGCCTGACGCGGAGATATGCACGCGCTGTATACATGCCGACCCTGTTCGTGCGAGTGGACGACAACGGCGCGGTAGCCTTCTGCAAATTCAGGCAGCTCTACGCGGCTGCCGCCGTCACACACCATTGGCAGAAACGCACATGCAAACCCGTGCAGCGTGTCGGGGGATATACCCCGACCGGTTATATCCTGACAGAAGCGAAGCACCTGCGTGTTGTAATAGAGGACGTTGCCGTCCCTGTCGAACATTATAATGCCGTCGTCCATGTTGCACACTACAGACTCCAGCGTATCGGTCTTGAACTTCAGATCGAGCATTTGAAGACTCTGATAGAGCATCTGCGCGACAAATGGGGTAATCATGTTGAGGCAGTTGATGAACAACATCCTGTTCGTATCGCTGCTGTGCCTGGTAAAAAGTGCGGCGGAGCCGTACTGCTGCTTGCCAACGTTGAATGAGAGTATGATTTCCTGCGTCAGGCTGTACTCGTCCGATAAATAGGAGAAATACGGGTTTGCACTCATGTCCTTTGACGGATATTCGGTGAGGGCTATGTCCTCCATCGTGAGCACGGGCTTTTCCATGAGCAGACGGTCATTCACATATATGGGATGAAAAGGATCAAACTTATAGTAATAGTCCTGATAACTCCGTATTATGCGGCGATCGACATTGTATGATATAGGGTCGCATAGATCGTGCCTGTCAATGAGCCAGAGGGTGGAGACGGAATAGTCAAAATGCTTCTCGAGCATCAGCAGCAGATTGCTGCGAAAAAACTCAGGCGGCACCTGCGCGTTTCGGAGAAAGTTTATGACTTTTTCAAATTCGGACGGGGTTATGTTGTGGTCGTGCATGACAGATACCTCGTGAACAGTTAAAGAGCCAAAAGGACAATAATACTATTATTATATTATAACATTTTTTTAAATCAATCAAGTGCTCCGCGTGAATGCTTTCACAGGAATCATACTTAAGTATGAGACGGCGCCGAAATGAAAACATACTTTGTGTGTATTAAAAACCCACTGCAAAAATGTATAATAGATAACGGAAATAACAGAGCTTGACAGAATGCCGCAGTATGGAGACTTTTTTGCTTGAGCGGTACGGCTTCAGCACTTTTCCGACTGCATTTCATAAGAATTTTATAATGCGCATAAACGCGGCGGGATCCGCCGGATCCCGCGCCAGGAAATTGCCCGCCTTTTCACAAACCGGCGCAACTGCGCAAGAAAGTGTAGGTTAGTCAATGATGAGTTACACATTAGGAAAAGAAAAAAGGACGTCACGA
>ERZ808240.590-NODE-590-length-46706-cov-29.477117_pt1 | contig 46706 bp, 46 predicted proteins | sample MGYA00521084_ERZ808240 | MGnify/ENA primary metagenome ERZ808240 (study PRJEB31516, sample SAMN03275571) | gut metagenome | biome: mammalia-associated habitat; material: feces | host: Papio cynocephalus | place: Kenya | collected 2012-08-06 ...
CCCCCCCCCCTAAACATTTGTCAAGGGGTTTCTACTGCAAATAGTGAAATAATTTGCTTACCGCAAATAGCATGCGGTTGCAGATCGCTTATTTTTCCCGCAGATCGGCGTACAGTGCTTCCAGCAATTCACGCAAAAAATCGGAATCGTCGACATTATCGACCAACAACATGTCTTTTGCGCCTGTGTACGGCGTTTCATAAGCCGCTTCGGGCATCAAACGCTTTGCCGATGCTGTCGGTTTGACCAAAAACCTGTTGTCGTAAATGCCGCCGATGACTTTTCCTTTAAAATACAAAATATACTCGCCCATCATGGGTCTGCATGTTATGTCGTCGATATCCGACAATCGGTCCAACACGAAATCCAAATATTTGCGGCTTGAGGTCATTTGCGTATCCTATGAAAAAGCCCTCTTTCGAGGGCTTTGTTTTAAGAGTTCATCGCTTCGAAAAAGTCGTGATTGTTTTTCGACTGTTTCAGTTTTTCCATTAAAAATTCCATGGCGTCAGCTGCCCCCATAGGCATTAAGATACGGCGCAAAACCCACATTTTCGACTGCGTGTTTTTATCGACCAGCAATTCTTCCTTGCGCGTGCCGGATTTAGTGATGTCGATTGCGGGGAAAATGCGCTTGTCGGACACCTTGCGGTCCAGAATGATTTCAGAGTTGCCCGTGCCTTTGAATTCTTCAAAGATGACTTCGTCCATGCGTGATCCCGTGTCAATCAACGCGGTGGCGATAATGGTCAGAGAACCGCCTTCCTCGATATTGCGCGCCGCGCCGAAAAAGCGTTTGGGACGCTGCAAAGCGTTCGCGTCGACGCCGCCCGTCAATACCTTGCCAGAGCTTGGCACAACCGTGTTGTACGCGCGCGCCAAGCGGGTAATGGAGTCTAACAGAATGACGACGTCGCGCTTGTGTTCGACCAAGCGTTTGGCTTTTTCAATGACCATTTCGGCGACTTGGACATGGCGGGACGCGGGTTCGTCGAAAGTCGAGCTGATGACTTCGCCTTTAATCGAACGGCTCATTTCCGTTACTTCTTCGGGGCGTTCGTCAATCAACAGCACAATCAGATAGATTTCGGGGTTGTTCTGCGTAATCGCGTGGGCGATGTTTTGCAGCATCACCGTTTTACCCGTGCGGGGCGGAGCGACAATCATGCCGCGCTGTCCTTTGCCCTGCGGGCAAATCAAATCGATGATGCGCGACGTCATGTTTTTATTGTCCAAATCGTTTTCCATTTTAATCTTTTCCGTCGGATGCAGCGGAGTCAGATTGTCGAAATTGATGCGGAAACGGACGTTTTCGGGGTCGGTGAAGTTGACTTTTGAAATTTTGGCCAGCGAAAAATACTTTTCCCCTTCTTTGGGCGCGCGGATTTCGCCTTCAACCGTGTCGCCCGTGCGCAAACCGAACTTTTTGACCTGAGAGGGAGCGACATAAATATCGTCCGACCCCGCCAGATAGTTCGACTGCGGCGAACGCAAAAAGCCGAAACCGTCCGGCATGACTTCGATAACGCCTTCGTCCAGCAAAACTTCGTCGTTTTTGGATACTTGTTTTAAAATCGCGAACGTCAAATCCTGCGTGCGCATGGTCGAAGCGTTTTCAACGCCCATTTCTTCAGCCAAGCTTAACAGTTCGGCGGGAGATTTCTTTTTCAAATCTTTTAAATGCATGAGTGTGTCTGTTGTTTTAAGGGGAAAACAAGCGGGAATCCGCTTTTGAAAGATGACTTTATTTATCCGCTTTCCGTTTTGCCGTCAAGAACAAAAGCGGCGTCAGCAGCGCCTAAAATATTAAATATTAAAAAAAGTAGTAGTGGGTAGTAGAGCCTGTGGATAAGTCGGACGCAATGTTATCCACACCTTTTGCACAAAATTGCCCACGGCAAAGTTATTCGTAACACGGCTGTTTTTAAAGCAAAGCGACTCGCCGATTCTTTGACGAGTCGAACAACTTTGTGGATAAAGTTGATAACTTTTGATCGCCGTTTTGTCCGTTTGCTGAAAAAAATTTACGCACAGACGCATAAAAAGCAGGACAATTTTGCATAAAAGGGATAAAACTAAAGAACGGACGATTTTGTCAGACTTATACACAGGAGTTTCGAAAAATGTTGATATTGGCCTCTCAAAGCAAAAGCAGGCAAGAATTGTTGGATGCCGCAGGGGTTGATTTTACCAGCGTTTCCGCCCAAATCGACGAAGAAGCGATTAAAAGCGAAATGCGTACCGAGGGGGCTTCCGCCAAGGAAACCAGTATGCGTTTGGCGGTTGAAAAAGCAATGGCGGTATCCGAAAAACATCCGTCGGCGTACGTTATCGGTGCAGACCAGATTTTGGATTTGAAAGGCGAATGGTTTTCCAAGCCCGAAAACCTCAGCATCGCGCACAAGCATTTGAAAAAACTCCGCAACAAAACGCATCTGCTGGTCAACGGCGCGGCGGTTGTCAAAAACAAAAAAGTGATTTGGTGCGAAAATTCCGTCGTTCAAGTGACCATGCGCGATTTTTCCGACAACTTCCTTGACGAATATCTGGCGGAAGCGGGTGAGGAAGTCTGTGATTCCGTCGGTGCTTATTATTTGGAAGATTTGGGCGCTCAGCTGGTCAAATCGGTCGAGGGCGATTTCTTTTCCGTTTTGGGGTTGCCTTTGCTGCCTTTGCTGGAATGCCTGCGTTCCTGCGGGGAACTGAAAAAATGACTAAAGCCGGCGTTATCGGCTTTCCGATTGCCCATTCCAAATCGCCGCTGATCCATAATTACTGGCTGAAAAAGTACGGCATTGACGCGTCGTATGACAAATACGAAGTGCGCGACCTTGCCGACTTTATGCAAAACGCGCGGGATTTTGCGGGATTCAACGTAACCGTGCCGCATAAGACGGCGGTTATTCCCTTTATGGACGATTTGTCCGAACAGGCGCGCAAAGCGGGCGCGGTCAATACCGTTGTCGTGCGTCCCGACGGGACTTTGTACGGACACAACACAGACGGCATCGGCTTTGTCGCCAATGTTTTGACGCATAATCCCGCTTTTCGTTTAAAGGGAAGTGTCGTTACCGTATTGGGAACGGGCGGCGCGGCGCGCGGTATTTGCGCGGCAATGACCGAAGCGGCTGAAATCCGCCTTGTTTACCGCACGCTTGAAAAAGCGCAGAGCATCAGGCAGGCGATAGGCGACAATGTCGTCCTTGTGCCGTGGGCGGAAAAGCAAGCGGTGCTGAAAGACACGGATTTGCTGGCGAACGCGACGACGCTGGGCATGAACGGCTTTGAGGAATTGGACATTGATTTGACGCCGTTGAAGCCGTCGGCGACGGTCGCTGATTTGGTTTATGCGCCGCTGAAAACGAAGCTGTTGGAACAGGCTGAACAAAAGGGCTTTGCGACAGCCGACGGGCTTGGGATGCTGCTGGAACAGGCGCGCCCCGCTTTTCAGGCGTTTTTCGGTGTTCTGCCCGAAATCACAAACGAACTGCGGGCGTTGGTCGCATGATTATCGGCTTGACGGGCGCAATGGGCGCGGGCAAAACGACGACGGCGGGTTTGATGACGGAACTGGGCTGGAAAGTCTTTGACGCGGATGCGGAAATCCATGCCTTGATGACGGATAAAGCGGTTGTCGATTTGTTTGCCGAACAAATTCCGCAAAGCATTGTCGACGGTGTTGTCAGCCGTGTTGTTTTAAGCCGTTTATTAGCTGAAAAACAGCTCGAAACAAAGGAATTGGAATCGTTGCTGTATCCGTTTTTACATCAAAAAGCGGATGTTTTCATCGCCGCGAATCCCGACGGCGTTTTGGATGTGCCTTTGCTGTTTGAAGCGGGCTGGGACAGGCTGTGCGGCAAAATCATTTATGTTACGGCCGATGCCGCCCTGTTGAGGCAAAGGGTTTTCGCCCGCCCGAATATGACGGAAGAAAAATACAAGGTTTTGACAAGCCGCTTTTGGATCGAGCGGGAAAAGCTTTCACGCGCCGATTACGTCATCCGCACAGATGACGGAATCCCGCCCGTCAAAGCCCGATTGATACAAATAAAGGAAGAGTTATGCGCGAAGTCGTTTTAGATACGGAAACAACGGGGCTTGACCCGTACAAAGGGCATCGTCTGGTTTCAATCGGGTGTGTCGAGCTGGAAAACCACATGCCGACGGGCAACAAGTATTATCAGCTCATCAATCCCGAACGCGACGTGCCCGAAGAAGTCGTCAAAGTTCACGGCTTGACCAACGAAATTTTGGACAAGGAACCGCCGTTTCGGGATGTTGTGGATGAATTTTTGGCTTTTATCGGGGATTCGCCGCTGGTCATTCACAACGCCGAATTCGATATGAAGTTCATCAATGCGGAACTTTCATGGCTGAAACGCGATCCGATTCCCATGGACAGGGCAATCGACACGCTGTTGATTGCGCGTCAGAAATTCCCCGGATCGCGCGTCAATCTGGACGAACTGTGCCGCCGGTTCGGCGTGGACAACTCCAAACGCACGACGCACGGGGCTTTGCTGGACTCCGAACTGCTTGCCGACGTGTATCTGGAGCTGTTGGGCGGCAAAGAACCCGCGTTTTTGTTTGACGACAAAAAGAAAAACGCGCTGGAAATCAAAGCCGCCGAAACGGCGAACACGCAAACGAAAAAGCCCCGGATTGAACCGCGTCCCCCCGTTTTTCTGGAAGGCGAGCTAGAAAATCACGAGGCTTTCGTTAAAAAGCTGAAAAATCCGATTTGGCTCAGTTAAGCGTTTTGTTTTCTTCGGCTTTCTGTTTCTGCAATTCAGCCAAACGCTGGTGATACAAACCGACAAAATCAATCGGGTTGATCATCAACGGCGGGAATCCGCTTTCACGCGTCAAATCGGCGATGATGTTGCGCACGAACGGGAACAGCAAGCGCGGAATTTCAATCAGCAAAATCGGTTCGACGTGTTCCGCGGGAACGTTGACCGTCGCCACGCAGCCGTATTCGACTTCACACAGAAAAGCTACCTTGTCTTCAACCTTGGCTTCGGCTTTAATTTTTAAAGCGACTTGAAACAAAGCATCCTGCAATTTTGACGCTTGAACGTCAACGGATACGGCAATTTCGGGGTTGGCTTTCAGTTCCGTGAAAATTTGGGGAACGTGCGGCGCTTCAAACGAAATGTCTTTGACGAATTGCGCGTTAATTGTGATGGCGGGTTGCTGTTGAGTATTGTTTTCGGTTTGATTTTCGGTCATAGTATTCTCCTGATTTGAAAATTACCCTACTGTATCCCATTCGGGGCGGAATTGAAAGACGGAAGGTTAAAAATATGCAGCAGTTTCAATTTACGGACATTGTTTTTCTGGGCATCATTGTGTTGTTGCTGATAAACCGGTTGCGCAGCGTGTTGGGAACGCGTCCCGAAAAAGATGAAACACGGCAGCCTTCAAAGGTTGTGGATATTTCCGAATACAGAACGTTGGAAAACGAAACAAACGTCCGTTTGGAACAGGATTTGAACGCGGCCGGCGATTTTGAACAGGACGCCGAAATCTTGAAGACTTTGAATAAAATCAAAGAAGCTCATCCGACATTCGATTTGGCGGACTTTATGCACAAAGCCCCGCGCGCTTTTGAATACATTGCGCAGGCGTTTGCGAAAGGCAACAAAACCGACTTGTCCCCGATGCTGTCGCGCGACATTTACAAACGTTTTGAAAAAGTCATCGACGACCGCGCGGCGCGCAAGGAAACGGCGGAATTCAGCCTTATCGGCTTTAAAAGCATCAAGCTGACGCAGGCAAGCCTTATCGGCAATCTGGTGGAATTGACGGTTGAGTTTGAAACCGAACAAACAAACATTTTGAAAAACGAACAGGGCGAAGTCGTTTTGGGCGATCCGACTTACATTGAAACGGTAACGGATGTTTGGACGTTTCGCCGCGATATGAAATCGTCCAGTCCTGTTTGGGTGCTGACGGCAACACATCATAAAACGCCCGCAGAATGAACAGATTTCCCTTTTACTGCTTTATCGTTTCATTTGCGTTGGCATGCTGGCTGTTCAAGCCGTGCAGTCATCCGCAAACGGCTTTGACACCCGTCGGGTTTGAAGCATTGAACGGATTTGAAGACGATGAAGTGATTCGCGCTTTGCCCGCTTTGAAAAAATCGTGCGCCGTGCTGAAAAAACGCGCCGAATGGAAAAAATTTTGCAAAAAACTGAATAACAAAAACTTTGAAAATTCAGCTGAACTGCGCGCTTTCGTCAAATCGGAAATGCGTCCTTTCGCCGTCGGGCAAACGGGACTGTTCACGGGATACTTCAAACCGGAAATGGCCGGAGCTTTGGAAAAAACGGAAAAATACACCGTTCCTGTTCTGGGCGTTCCCGCCGATATGATCAAAGTCGATTTGGGAAGATTTTATCCCGAACTGAAAGGTAAAACAATTTTCGGCCGCGTGAAAAACGGTGAGATCGTGCCGTATTTTACGCGCCGTGAAATCGAAAGCGGTAAAGCAAACGCCGCGGCGGTGGCTTGGGTTGAACACAAAGCCGATTTGTTTACCGCGCAAGTGCAGGGATCGACGGTTCTTGTTTTACCGGACGGACGGCGGATTTCTTTGCATTTTGCGGGGCATAACGGTCATTCGTTTTACGGCATCGGCAGGGATTTGGCCAAAAAAGGCATCCATTCCATGCAGGCCATTCGCAAATGGCTGATTGAAAATCCGCAGCACGGCGAAAAACTGATGCACAAAAACAAACGCTACATCTTTTTCAAAACAGGTGACGATACGGATGCCGTAGGGTCGATGGGGGTCGCTTTGACACCGCGCAGAAGCTTGGCGGTTGATACGGATTTTATTCCGCTCGGCAGTTTTTTGTGGCTGGACACGGTTGCGCCCGACGGCGCGCCTTTGCGGCGACTGATGACCGCGCAGGACACGGGGGCGGCAATCAAAGGCATAGTGCGCGGCGACTTTTTTTGGGGAACGGGTGAAAAAGCTTTAAAAGAAGCTGGACGAATGAAGTCAAAAGGGACATATTTCGTGTTGTTGCCAAAGGACTGAAAATGATAAAAACACCCATTCAACCGCCGACCAGACAGGATTTGCTGATATTTCAAGGGTTGCAGCGCGCGCTTGTTGAAAAAAAAGCGTTTGTCAAAATCGACTTCAAAGCTTTGAACAAAATCGGTTCGCCGTTTTTCAATCCGTGGGAAAACGTGGTGCCATTGCTGACGATTTTGGTTTTGTCGCTGGCAACGATGATTGTCGACAATCTGATGACGGGGACAATTGTTTTGACGGTTTTGATTTTGGGGTACGCTTTTTTGATGCCGTTTTTGTTGGAACCGTTTATGCAAAACCGTGTGGTCAAGCGGATTGTTCCCAGAATTGAAAAGTTTTTAATTGCTTGGCGGTACGGCGGTTTTTCCATTTGTTTAAGTGCGGATGCGCGTGTTTTATGCACCGCGCCGCAAGGTGACTGGCGGGTGTTTGCGGAATCCTATTTTCCCGATTTAATTCCCGCGGACAAGACGGACGACGGACAATGACCGAAGACAACGATTTATGGCAAGCCGTCGCCGGCACGGTGCGTCCTTTGGGATCGAAACAGCCGCAGCCGAAAGCGAAAACGGTTTCCGTTTCCAAAAAATTGACGCTGAAAATCAAACCGTTGCGCCAAGAACCGCAAGAGGATTTTACAAAATACAAAGAATTGGAAGCAGGCGACATCGAATTTCTGGACAGGAAAAACGGCTTGCGTTTTCGCAGCGGCGAAATGCCGATACAGGCAACGCTGGATTTGCACGGCCACACGCTGGAAAGCGGTGAAAAAGCTTTTAAAGACTTTATTGTTTCGGCATCGAAACGGAATTTGCGCTGCTTGCTGATTATCACGGGACGCGGCGGATTTTTCGGCCGCGGTGTTTTGCGCGCCGATTTGCCGCGATGGATTAACTCGCCCGAAGTCAGGGGGTTGATTTTGGCGTTTACGAACGCTCAGCCCAAAGACGGCGGCGACGGCGCGTTTTATGTGCTGCTGAAGCGCCATAGAAAGGATAAAAAATGAATTCAACCATTTTTGCCCCTGCGACCGCACAGGGAAAAGCGGGTGTCGCCATTGTCAGAATTTCGGGACCGAATGCCAAGCTTGCCTGTGAAAAGCTGTGCGGACTGAAAAATCCGACCCCGCGCAAAGCGATTTTCACAAAAATCCACACCGCCGACGGTACGCCGATTGACGATGCTTTAATGCTGTTTTTCCCGCATCCGCACAGCTTTACGGGCGAAGACGTGGTTGAATTGCAAACCCATGGCGGACGCGCGATTTTGGCGGCTGTTTTAAAGGAATTGGCGGCGTTGGACGATTTCAGACCCGCGGACAGGGGCGAATTCACCCGCCGCGCCGTCGAAAACGGCAAAATGGATTTGACCGCAGCGGAAGGTTTGGCGGATTTGGTCGACGCCGAAACGGAACAGCAGCGGCGGCAGGCTTTGCGCCAAATGAACGGCGCTTTGGCGGGACTGTACGACGGCTGGCGCGAAGAATTGGTGCATTTGCTGGCGTGGATGGAAGCTTACATTGATTTTCCGGAGGAAGAAATTCCTCCAGAAGTCGCCGATTCAATCCGCGCCAAAATCATCGCTTTGCAAACCAAAATAGGTGACCACTTGAAGGACGGGCGCCGCGGCGAACGGCTGCGCGACGGTTTTCAAATCGCGATTATCGGCGCGCCGAACGCGGGCAAATCCAGCTTGATGAACAAACTGGCGCAACGCGACGTGGCGATTGTGTCGTCAACGGCGGGAACAACCCGCGACATAATCGAAGTGCGTATGGACATCCGCGGTTATCCCGTTGTTATTGCGGACACGGCGGGGCTGCGCAAAACGGACGAGGAAATCGAAGCCGAAGGCGTTCGCCGCGCCAAAAAACGCGCCGAGGAAGCCGATTTGATTTTAGCGGTTTATGATGCGTCCGAAAGCGACGAAAATACGGAAACCGAATCGTTTCGAGGTCGAAACGTTCTGCGGATTATGAACAAAAAAGACAAAGTTCAAAATCCAGACGGCAACGGTTTATGGGTATCCGCGAAAACGGGTGAGGGTATTGACGTCTTGCTGAACCGTATCGGAGAATTTGTGGAAGACACGTTGTCAATGCGCGAAGAGCCGTCCTTGACCCGCGTTCGTCACAGACAATCGCTGGAAGAATGTTATGCGCTTTTGACGCAATCGCTGACCGCCCCCGCCATTGAATTGACGGCGGAGGATTTACGGCTGTCAATGCGCGCGCTGGGTAAAATCACGGGACAAGTTCGCGTTGACGAACTGCTGGATATTATTTTCAAGGACTTTTGCATAGGAAAATAAGGTTATGTTTGATGTAATCGTTGTCGGCGGCGGTCACGCCGGTTGTGAAGCAGCTGCTGCCGCGGCGCGCATGGGCGCGAACACGCTTTTGCTGACGCATAAAATCGAAACTATCGGGGAAATGTCGTGCAATCCCGCCATCGGCGGCTTGGGAAAAGGGCATTTGGTTCGTGAAATCGACGCTTTGGACGGCTTAATCGGCCGCGTTGCGGATAAAGCGGGTATTCAGTTCCGCATGCTCAACAGCTCGAAAGGTCCCGCCGTGCAGGGATTGCGCACGCAGGCGGACAGAAAGCTTTACCGCCAAGCCATGCAGGATGAACTGCTGAACAACACGCCGAACTTGACGGTAGAGGCGGAGGCGGTCGAACACTTGCTTTACAAGGACGAAGACGGCCGGAAAATTGTTTACGGAATCGAAACAAGCGGCGGCAAACAGTATACGGCGAAAGCCGTTGTTTTGACGGCTGGAACGTTTTTGCACGGATTGATGCATGTCGGCGATAAAAAAACGGTCGGCGGCCGCGTCGGGGATATTTCGTGCGAAAATTTAACGGATTCCTTGGTGAAATTGGGATTGCGCGTCGGACGGCTGAAAACGGGAACGCCCGCCAGATTGGACGGAACGACGATTGATTATTCCAAAACGCAAAAACAGCTGGGCGACGAAAATCCCGAACCGTTTTCGTTTATGGACACTGAAATCACCGTGCCGCAAATTGCATGCTACATCACCGCGACAAACAAGGAAACGCACAAAATCATTCGCGACAACATGTATCGCGCGCCGTTGTTTTCGGGACAGATTAAAGGTATCGGCCCGCGCTATTGCCCCAGTATCGAAGACAAGCTGGTCAAGTTTGCGGACAGGGATTCCCATCATGTTTTTTTGGAACCCGAAGGATTGGACGATAATACGGTTTATCCGAACGGGATTTCGACTTCTTTGCCCGAAGACGTGCAAGACGCGATGATTCACAGCATTGCGGGGCTGGAAAACGTGCGCATCATCCGTCCCGGATACGCGATTGAATACGATTATATCGATCCGTTGGAAATGCGCCGCACGCTGGAAACAAAGAAAGTGTCGGGGTTGTTCGTTGCGGGACAGCTGAACGGCACGACGGGGTACGAGGAAGCGGCAGCTTTGGGGCTGATTGCGGGCGTCAACGCCGCGCTGAAAGCGTCGGGAAGCGGCAAAGAGTTCATTTTGGACAGGGCTGATGCCTATATCGGCGTAATGATTGACGATTTGACGACAAAAGGCGTTGATGAACCGTACCGCATGTTTACGTCGCGCGCCGAATACCGTTTGCTGCTGCGTTCTGACAACGCGGATTTGCGTTTGACGCAAAAAGGCATTGATATCGGCTGTGTCGGCGAAAAACGGCGAAAACTGTTTGCGGAAAAGCTTTCCGCTTTGCGTGAAGCCCGTGAAAAGTTGGAAAAAATCGGCGGCACGCCGCGCGAATTGGAACTGTTGGGCTTTACGGTCAACAAGGACGGCGCGCACCGCAACGGGATGGATTTGCTGGCCTATGAAGAAATCGACTGGGACAAGCTTGCCGCCGTGTGGACGGAACTGCAGGGGATGCGCCGCGACGTTGTGGAGCAGCTGGAAATCGAAGCCAAATACAAAGGTTATTTACAGCGGCAGGAAGCCGATATTCGCGCTTTCCGCAAAGACGAGGCTTTAAAAATCCCCATGGATTTGGATTACAAAAAAATCGGCGGCTTATCCAACGAAGTGATTATCAAACTGTCAAAAGTCCGTCCCGAAACCGTTGGCGCGGCATCGCGCGTGTCCGGCATTACACCCGCGGCGATTACGGCGATTTTGGGATATATCAAATCGGCAAAGTGAATTATCAGCGCGCGTACATGAAATGCTTGATGTGCGCGTTGATGAAATTTTCCAGCCATTTCAAATCGTCTTTGGGCAAACCGCGTCCGATGTGCGTGGTTTGTCCGTCTGCGCCGATAACCAAAGAATATTTGAAATCATAGCTGTTGTGAACGACATGCAGGGATTCCAGCTTGTCCGTCGGAATCAGAAATCCGAATGACGGCAATCCCAGCCATTTGGATTTTATGCGGATGCCGTTTTTGGAAATGACAATTCGTTTTTTACGGAAAAACAGCGCGACGGGAATGACGACAAACAGGATTACCGCCGCCAGCAGCAAAGGAATATACGGTAAAGGTTCGTGCCGGCCGACCGTTAAAGCGAAACCGAAAAACGCCGTGCCGAAAAAAGCGCACAAACACAGCAAAGCCGATGTTTTGGAAAAGGCGCTGTCGCGGATCAGCGGATCGATTTGACAGGCATCGGCTTCTTCAACGATGTTGAACGAATGGGGGACTTTGTACAAATCCTTTTCATTGACCTTGATTTTGTTTTCTTTAATCAAGCGGGGCAAGGGTTTTTGAATGTCCTCGGGGGCGATTTCGATAATGCCGTCCGCCGTGTTGAAAATAGCGGGCATATTCATTTGCCGCGCCAATTCTTCCCATTTTTTTGAAACGCCGTCCCCGTTGTTTGAAATATAAAGCGGTATGGTTTTTGTTTCGTTGGGATGCTGCAGGTCAATGATGTGTTGGGTAAATGATGTCAGTCCCAAAACATTGACGATGCGGGAACGGTAGCGGACGCCGATATAGCCGTCCAGTGAATCGGCCTGCCGCTGTCCCGTTTCAAACGGTTTTTGAATAACGACGGCGGCGAATTTGTGTCCGATAAAAAAATCGCGTCCGTAAAACATCAGCAAGACGCGTGTTGTAATGATAAACAATCCCAAGCCGACGAACAGCCATGAAGCGGAAAAAGCCGTTTTCAGCGAAACGGGCGCATCATCGGCGGGGATGTCCAAAAACGACGACGGGGTTTTGAAATTAACCAGCACGCCCATGGCGATCATCAATATTCCGACGGCCAAGCCGAAGCAAACCCGCGCTTTCGATATTCTGTCCCTGGCCTGCGTCGGGCGGTGCGACAAATCAAAATCCAAAGAAGACGTCAAAGGACGCAAACGGCGTTTTTCGATTTTTCCGCTGTGTAAGTTCAGTCCTTCGATTTCATCCAAATCATTAACGGGAGAAGTGTCTTCGTGAACCATGATTGCCCCTTAAAAGAAGGTTTTTTTACATTTATGACAAATTCGGCTTTGCTCCGCAAGAGCATTATACTATAAATAGAAGAGAAGAGAATATTTTTTGCGGATAAAAAAGGAAAACAATGGCTATAACGACTTCCGGCTTAATCCCGATGCTGTTTGCTTTGGTCGGCGTGATGATGACGTTGCGCTATCTGAAAGGCGTGTCCGATTTGTCGGGATCCATCCGTTGCCTGTTTGTCGGCATGGGGTTTGTTTTCCTGTCCAAACTGCTGATATTCGGCGTCGGTGTGCTGGGTGAAACCTATTATTATCTGATAAGCCTGCTGTGCCGTTTGCTTTCCGCCGTTTTCATCACCGCCTGCGCGTGCGGCATCAAAGGCATCAAAATCAATCCGACCGCGCTGATTGTTTCCGTTTTGCTGTCAATCGGGTGGAGCTGGTATGTCGTCGTGCTGACGGGCGACGGGTCGGCGATGACGCTGTCTTTGGCTTTGTCGACTTTGGGATATGCGGCGCTGGCGGCGGCTTTGTGGCGGCGCAAAGGACTGCGGAACACGTTGGGCTTTGTTGTAACGGGATGGGTCTGCATCTTTTTGGTGGTGTACAACATTGTCGGACTGATGACATGGGGGCAAAGCCTGCTGTCGCCTGTTTTTGAAACGTTCCTTTACATTGCTTTCATGTGCGGACTGCTGTTGATTTCCAACAATATGATGGCGCATCAGTTTGATGCTTTGATGAAAGAAATCAAAGACAACAAAGAACGACTGCGTCTGATGGTGCAGCTGTCTCCGTTCCCGATTATCATATCGCGCTTGAAGGGCGATCAGCTGATTTTGATGAACGAAAGCGCCGCGAAACTGTTCCGTCTGGACAAGAAAAACATCGCCGGTTTCAAAATGGTCGATTACTTTGCGGAACCGTCCAAACGCGCGGAACTGCTGGCAAAATTGGAAAAGCATCCCGTTGTCGACGATTTTGAATTTATGGTCAAGCCGCGGCAGGGCGAGCCGTTCTGGCTGTTGCTGAGCGCGCGCGTGTTCGACTATGAATACGATGTCGCGCTTTACATGGCTTTCCAAGACATCACCGACCGCAAGAAAAAAGAATTGCAGCTGTTTGATCAAGCGACGCGCGACCCGCTGACAAAATGTTACAACCGCCGCCAGTTCGAGGAATTGGCTAAAAAAGAGGTTCAGCGTTCGCGCCGCTACAATCACCCGTTCTGCCTGTTTATGATTGATGCCGATCATTTCAAAAACGTCAATGACACGCACGGACACGCGGTCGGGGATTTGGTGCTGCAGGCGCTGGCGGACTGTTGCCGCAGAACTTTGCGCGAATCCGATATTGTCGCGCGTTTCGGCGGGGAGGAATTTGTTATTTTACTGCCCGAAGCGTCCATTGAAAACGCGCACCGCGTTGCCGAACGGCTGCGTATCAAAATTTCAAAACTGGTTGTAAAAAATGAACAAAATCAAGATGTTCAATTCACGGTCAGTATCGGATTGGTGTCGTCGACGGTAACGGACAACATTGCCGAAATGCTGAAAATGTCCGATGAAGCTTTGTACGAAGCCAAAGAACACGGCAGAAATCAAGTCGTTGTTTACGACGAAAACGGGCCGAACCGTTCAATTCCCGTTCCGGACGGCGAAGATATCGAAAAAGTCAAAAACGAACCGTTGTATTACTTTACGCCGGCAAACGCCCCCGCCGTTCGCAATCAAGAGGAAGAACCGCAGGAAACGGGCGTCGTCGGGCTGGACGGCACGGCGGTTTCGCAAAAATACGAAGAACTGGACAACGATGAAGACGAAGCGGGGCAAACGGGTGTTGCGCTGAATTCCTTGTATGAAGAGGATGATTCTGACGAAACGTTTACGCCGGCCGCGCAAACGGTCAATCAAAGCGCGGACGAGCCGGAACCGCCTTATGCCGGCGATTTAAACGCCGAAAATGAGCTTGAACCGGATTTGCCGGAACCCGTTGAAATTCCGGCTGTTTTCGATGACGAGGAAGAAAGCGGCGAATCTCAATCCTTTGAAAGCGCGCCGCCCCCCGTTTTGGCTGAAGAACCGGATAATCAGACGGTTTTGGCGCCTGAACCGCCGCCTGTCAGTGACGAAGAACCGATGAGCGACGATGAAATTGACAGCTTGCTGCAGGACGCGTTGCCTCCTGATGTCAAAGATACCGTTGTTTTGCCCGTTTCCGCAGAAGATGAAACAATGCCTCCTCCGCCCGTGCCTGTCGGCGGTTCTGTTGAAACCTCCGTTTCCGTGCGCGCTGTGCCGCATAAAACGGTGATGGTGAAAAAAATCCCCGTTAAAATGCCTGCCGGAATGGTGAAAGTTCCAAAAATGCCGGGGGTTGTGCGTGTAAAAATTCCGAAAGCTTTACATCAAGCTCCGATTCCGCCCAAGCCGCAGAACTGATTTATTTGCCCAACTCTTTGGAACGGGTTTCCGCCGCTTTGACGGCTTGTGTCATCAGCGGTTCAAAACCTGTTTCGGGATTCATCAAAACGGCCAAAGCCGCCGCCGTCGTGCCGTTCGGCGTTGTTACGTTTTGGCGCAGTTTCGCGGGCGTTTCCGTGCTTTGTTCCATCAGCGCGGCAGAACCGATAATCGTCGCTTTCGCCAGCTTTTCCGCTGTGTCGCCGGCAAGTCCCAAGCTTTTTGCCGCCGCGCTCAGCGCTTCGGTCAAATAAAACAGATAAGCGGGACCGCTGCCCGAAACGGCGGTGACCGCGTCGATTTGGCTTTCGTCGGTCAGCCAGACCGCTTCACCGCACGCCTGCGCGATTTCGGCAACCGCCTGTTTTTGGGATTCGGAGGCGTTGCCGTTCGCAATCAACCCCGTAATGCCTTTGCCGACGGCGGCGGGCGTGTTCGGCATGGCGCGCACGATTGCCGCGTCTTTTCCCAAGTGTTCTTCATAAAAGGCAATCGGTTTGCCCGCGACAATCGTAAAGAGAACCGCGCCTTTGTCCGTAAAGGGTTTGACATCGTCAATCACATCGGCAATCAAAAACGGCTTGACGGCGGTGAAAACGACAGCGGGCGAAAAATCGGCGGCTTGCGCGATGTTTTCAAAAGCGGCGATGCCGCGCTGCGTCAAGCTTTCACGGATTTCCGCATTGGGTTCGACGACGCGCACGGCGGATTTATCCGCCCCCGCCGCCAAAAATCCGTTTAAAATCGATCCGCCCATTTTGCCGCAGCCGATAACCAGCAATCCGTTCAAAGCCGTCATTTTACGTCTCCTTAAAAAACTTGTTTTACCGTAAAATAAGCCCGAAAATCCGTTTTTTAAAGAAAAAGATTTGGGTTGAACGCTTTTTTGGCGTATAAAGAAGAAAAGTTTTGTCAACAGGGGAAAAACCTATGTATGTGATTACGGGCGGAGCAGGCTTTATCGGATCCAATCTGGCGGCGGAAATCGAGGACCGCGATTTGGGCGAAATCGTGATTGTGGACAGACTGCGCGACGGCGACAAATGGCGCAACATCGCAAAGCGGTCTTTGCGCAACATCGTGTTTCCCGAAAAAATGTTCAGCTATCTGAACGCGCACGAAGGCGAAGTCGACGCCGTCATTCACTTCGGATCGATGTCCGCCCCTATGGAAAACCACGTCGACGAACTGATTGACGCCAACATTCATTTGACGGACAAACTGTTCCGCTGGTGCACCGAACATCAAATTCCGTTCCTGTACGCGTCGACGGCGGGCGTTTACGGCGACGGGTCTTTGGGCTTTAAGGACGACGATTCCAAGGAAGCGCTGAGCAAACTGCGCCCCTTGTCGCCTTTGGCGTGGACGAAGCTGTTCATCGACCGCAAGATTGTCGATTTGGCGGACAGGGATTTGCCCGTGCCGCCGCAATGGGTCGGATTCAGATTCTTCAATTTGTACGGACCGAACGAGTACCACAAAACCCGCCACCAAAGCATTGTACCGCTGATTTATTCCAGCGTCAAAAGCGGCAAGCTGTTCCCGCTGTTCAAATCGGAAAATCCCGCGTACAAAGACGGCGACCAGATGCGCGACTTTATGTGGATTGAGGACTGCGTCGACGTGATTTTGTGGTTTTTGGAACATCCCGAAATCAGCGGTATTTTCAACGTCGGCACGGGGCAGGCGCGGACATACGCCGATTTGCTGCGCGCCGTTTACGCCGCCATGGGTGAAAAGCCCGAAATGGACTTTATCGATTTGCCCGCCGACATCAAAGGCAAATACCAGTATTTCACGCAGGCGGACATTCAGAAATTGCGCGCCGCGGGATACACCAAGCCGTTTACCTCGCTAGAGGAAGGCGTCGCAAAGTACGTCAAGGATTACTTGAACACGGATGATATTTACCGTTAAGGAGCTGTTATGACAGGCATTCCGTTTCCCGCGCTTGACCCTGTGGCAATTCATTTCGGGCCGTTCGGTCTGCGCTGGTATTCGCTGGCGTATTTGGCGGGAATTGTGCTCAGCTGGTTTCTGACCAAGCGCATGGTGCGCCGCTATCCGTCCCCCGTGTCGGGCGAAATGATTGACGATTCGTTTTTCTGGATGACCGTCGGTATGATTTTGGGCGGCAGACTGGGATATGTGTTCTTTTACAACTTCGGCTATTACTGGGAACACCCGCTGCAGATTTTGGCGCTGTGGCGCGGCGGCATGTCGTTTCACGGCGGATTGCTGGGCGTGATTGTTGCGATGTTTTGCTATACGCGCAGCGTCAAGGTCGGCTTTTTCGACTTGTCCGACTTAATCGCCTGCGTTGCGCCGATAGGGCTGTTTTTCGGGCGGCTGGCGAACTTTGTCAACGCCGAATTGTACGGGCGCGTCACAACCGTGCCGTGGGGCGTTGTGTTTCCGAACGCGGGTCCTTTGCCCCGTCATCCCAGCCAAATTTACGAAAGCTGTTTCGAGGGCGTACTGCTGTTTATTTTGCTTTATACGCTGTGGACGCGGTGCGTTTGGGCGCGGATTCGCCCAGGATTTGTGTCGGGGCTGTTTCTGGCCGGCTATGCGGCGGCGCGCGGCGTGCTGGAAAACTTCCGCGAACCCGACGCGCAAATCGGATTTTTGTTCGCGCGGGTGACCATGGGGCAAATGCTGACCGTGCCGATGTTGATCGTCGGAATCGGAATTATGCTGTGGAGCGCAAAAAAAGCTTAGACATCATGGGCAAACTCTGGTATCTGATAAGGACTGTGGAGCTTTGAAAAATGACTGAATTAGCTTTCGCCGAAAATGTCCGTTACCGTTTTTTCACACGCAAAAACGGCGTGTCCGAAGGTGACTTCGCTTCGCTGAACTGTTCGGTCAAGGTCGGCGACGATCCCGCCAAAGTGCGCGAAAACATGCGCCGCGTGGCGGGAAATATGGGCTGTACCGTCGAAAAACTGTTCGTACTGCACCAAACCCATTCATCCATTGTCGTTCCCGTGTTGTCCAACGAACCGTTTGAAAAGACTCCGTACGGCGACGCGCTGGTGACAAAAACTCCGAATATCTTTTTAGGCATTAAAACCGCGGATTGCGCGCCCGTTTTGCTGGCTGACGAGCTGAATGGCGTTGTCGCGGCGGCGCATGCGGGGTGGCGCGGCGCGGTCGGCGGCATTTTGGAAAACACTATCCAAGCCATGATCGACATGGGCGCGGAACGCAAAAACATCTCGGCTTTAATCGGACCGTGCATCGCTTTGCAGTCCTATGAAGTCGGCGAGGATATGCACACGGAATTTATGCAGGCGGACGTGAAGTCGGCTCTGTTTTTTGTGCCGGCGGATGCCGGCAAGTATCGGTTTGACCTGCCCGGCTATGTTCTGGCGCGTTTGGAACGGGCTGAAATCGGGGCGGCGGAATGGTGCGGCGAGGATACCTATTCCATGACGGACAAGTATTTTTCGCATCGGCGTTCGTCGCAGGCGGGGCATCAAAGCGGTCGGCAAATCGCCGTTATCGGCATGCCGGACGAAACTTTATATTAACCAACTGGGGAAAATTGATGAAAATTTTTTCGGGAAACAGCAACGTTCCGTTCGCGGAAGCCGTCGCAAACTATATGGACACGTCCCTTTCCAAGTGTTCCGTCCGTCGGTTCGCGGATAACGAAGTCTTTGTCGAAGTGCAGGAAACCGTGCGCGGGCAGGATGTTTACATCATTCAGCCGACCAGCACGCCCGTGAACGACAATTTGATGGAACTGCTGATTATGCTCGACACGTTCCGCCGTTCGTCGGCGCGTCGCATTACCGCCGTTGTGCCGTACTTCGGCTATGCGCGCCAAGACCGCCGTTCCGCGCCGCGCACCCCGATTTCCGCAAAACTGGTCGCCAACCTGATTACCTCCGCGGGCGCAAACCGAGTTGTTACCATGGATTTGCATGCGGGACAGATTCAAGGATTCTTTGACATTCCCGTCGACAACCTGATGGCGGCGCCCGTGATGGTCAAAGACATTTTGTATCATTTCCGCGACAAAACACCGATGATTGTATCGCCTGACGTCGGCGGCGTCGTCCGCGCCCGCGCGATTGCAAAACGTCTGCACGCCGATTTGGCGATTATCGACAAACGCCGCGAACGCGCCGGTGTTTCCGAAGTGATGAACATCATCGGCGACGTCAAAGGGCAGGATTGTATTCTGGTTGACGATATTGTCGATTCCGCGGGTACTTTGTGCAATGCCGCGGTGGCTTTGCGCGACGCGGGGGCGACTTCGGTTCATGCGTATGTAACGCACGGCGTTCTGTCGGGCGAAGCGGTCAACCGCGTTCAAAACTCGCCGTTGGAATCGCTGGTCATCACGGACAGCATCGAAGCGTCCGAAGCGGTCAAAAAAGCGTCGAACATCCGCGTGATTTCCGTTGCGGAGCTGGTTGGCGAATCCATTCTGCGCATTAGCGAAGAACGTTCGGTTACAAGCCTGTTTTATTAAAAATGAAAGTCATTGAAAAAGCCCTCGAAAGAGGGCTTTTTTGATTACTGTTTTTTACAATCCCCGGCCCGTTGCCGCCAATCCCGCATCCCAGCGCATCAGCAGCAATTCCGTGTCTTCGGGCGACAGAGGCTGGGCGAACAGATAGCCTTGGATGACATCGCAATCCAGAGATTTCAAAATTTCAAAATGTTCGCGCGTTTCGACGCCTTCCGCCAAAACGGTCAAATTTAAAGCATGCGCCATGGCAATCGTCGCGCGCACGATTTCCAGATTTTTCTTTTCTTTCAAATCCAAAATGAAAGAACGGTCGATTTTCAGTTTTTTCAGCGGAAAACTGCGCAAAACGCTTAACGACGAATAACCTGTGCCGAAATCGTCCAAAGCGCAGCGGATGTTGTTGTCCAGCAGGTTTTGAATAATGCGGCGGGCGTTTTTCGGATCGTACATTGCCGAGCTTTCGGTCAATTCCAATTCCAGCAGATACGGCGGCAGCCCGTTTTTATCCAAAGCGTTGTCAACCAGCTTCAACAATTGTGTTTCATTATGGAACTGGCGCGCGGAAATATTGACCGCCACGGGAACACTGCACAGTCCCATGGAATACCATTTTTGATTCCAGCTGCACGCTTGATCCAAGACCGTTTCCGTCAAGGCGTCAATCAAGCCGTATTCTTCGGCTTCCGCAATGAAATCGGACGGCGGAATCAAACCGTCGGGCGTTTTCCAGCGCGCCAACGCTTCCAACCCGATGATTTGTCCTGTTTTAATGTCGACTTGCGGCTGATAGTAGGCCGTAATTTCATGGTTTTCGATGGCGGATTTCAAGTTTCTGCGCATACTGCGGTTGACCGCCGCCGCCATGGAAAAATCGCTGCTGTACAACCGCATGGACGATTGAGATTCGGCGCGCGCTTTATCCAAAGCCAAATCCGCGAATTCAATCAGCTGTTCCAGTCTGTCCCCGTTTTGCGGATAAAAGCAAACGCCAATGCTGACCGAAAAATCGAATTCGACATCATCCACCGAAACAGGCACTTTAAACGCCTGTAAAATCGATTCGACTTTTTTTTCGATTTCTATGGAAAACTCTATTCCCGTCAACAGAACCGTAAAGTGGTGAGCGTACGTTAACGCTATAACATCCGAAGCGTTTAAACAGTTGCGAATTCTTTCCGCAACAACGGAAGCAAGCCGCGTATTGACCAAACGTGCGGAAACCGCGTTGATTTGCCCCAAACTGTCGGGCGCGATTGATAAAACCGCAACTTGCGTTTGCGTAACTTTGGCTTGATCGATGACTTTCGGAAAGATTTCTTTCAAGTAAGCATAATTTTCAATACCGGATTCCGTATCGTGATAAGCCAGATATTTCAAATGGGCTTCTTTTTTCTCAAACGCGCTGATGTCTCTGAAAACGCAAACGAAAAAGCTGTCTTTTTGCGCGATTTCGATTTCTACCGAAACGGGGGGAAAATCGGGATATTTCAGCGTTTCCGTAAAAACGGTCTGGTTTTTAAGGGTTGAAAGCAGCAAATACTGCTGCAATATGTCCGCAACATTTTCGGATAACACCGAAAAAACGGATTTTCCGTTTAAATCATCGTCGCCGCAGTGAACCAATTCGCGGAATTTGGGCGAGCTTTTTAAAATGACGCCGTTGCGGTCGAAAACAACCAAAGCTTCAGGCAACGCGTTTAAGACTTGGGCGGTAAAGCGGTCTTTTCTGCGTTCGTCCGACGCGTCAATCCAAAACCCCGTCCAAACGATAGCGCCGTTTGCCCGTTTTTTGGGGGTTGAAATGCCGCACAGCCATTTTGTTTTGCCGGACGGCAGGACGATGCGGAATTCTTCTTCGCAGGGGGTTAAGCTTTTGGCGGATTCTTGCAAAGCGTCAATGAATTTTTCCCGATCACCCCAATGAATGGCGTCCAAACAACCGTCCGCATCGGCTTGCGGATTATCCGGACAGCCGAACATGTCGCGGTCGCACGCGTTCGGCAAAGCGTATGAAAATTTCCCTTCGGCGGATTTTGTCCGCACAAACGGGATGACTTTTGACTGCAAAACGGCGTCTTTGTAGGAAAAAGCATTTTTTTGAACGGGCATGTATCCCCCTTGGTAAAAGCGAAAACGTCCATAGTGTAACACTTAAAAAACATTCGGTCAAACAAAGAGCAAAAGTTTTCGTTGACAAATCGGAAAAACTGGCGCAAAAAGAACAGACCGACGGAGAGGTGGCAGAGTGGTCGAATGCGGCAGACTCGAAATCTGTTGAGGGGCCTAGCTCCTCCGAGGGTTCGAATCCCTCCTTCTCCGCCATTTTGCAAAAGAACCCTTTGTTTTCAACGGGTTCTTTTTGTTTTTGGGAAATGTGAAAAGAACGTTTGACAAAAGCAAAAAAATAACAACAATTTGTTATACGATTAAGAGTGTGTTGACTGTGAACGGCGGGGAAAATCTCCGCCTTTTTTCTATTCGAGGTGAAAAATGACGGTAAGCAGTCAAACGAACAAGGTGATTTACATCGGGAACGGGGTTGCGACGGAATTTGCGATCCCGTTTTCGTTTTTGGAACGGGAGCATATCAAAGTCAGGCAGAAAAAGAACGACATACAGACGGAACGGACGGACTGGACGGTCAAAGGCGGCAATCTGGTGTTTGCGGACGCTCCCGAAAACGGGGCTGAAATTGCGATTGTGCGCGAAGTGCCTCTGACGCAGGAAACGGACTATCGTGACAACGAAATTCTGCACGCCGAAACGCTGGAACGCAATTTTGACAAGCTGACGATGCAGGTTCAGCAGCTGGCGGAAAAATCCGCGCGCGCGGTGACGGTGGATATCTTTGACGACACGGCAGCGGACAGCTTGATTCCCAGTATCAGAAAAGCGGTTTCCGATTGTCAAACGGCGGCTGAAATATCAACGGCGCAAGCGGCAGTTGCGGCAACGCAAGCCGGCATCGCAGGGGAAAAAGCCGAAGAAGCAGTTAAAACATTAGCACAAAAAGCTGACGTTAATGCAGTTAACTTTTCATCAGTTGGGAAAAGTGTCCTTAGCGGATTTGGCATGCCGGGAACGAAAAGAATAAATTTAACATTAAGTGAAAGCGGAGCAACTTATACACCTCCTGCTAACGGATATATCAGCTTACGCAAGCATTGTGAGTTTGCAAATCAGTTTGTTGAATTTGACAGTCAAGGCTTTTATGCCAATTTTTGGTGTCCATATGCTTCTGGGAATATAGGCTTTACATTGCCAGTTTCAGCAGGGAAAAGCTTTACAATTATCTACAACGCATCTGGTGAGACGATTCACTTCGTGTTTATTTATGCAAAAGGAGAAGAATAATGTTTTACATCAAAAAAGACAAAAACATCGTCTTGTTTAATAAAAACATTGACGATTTAAATATCAATGCAAAAATGATCGGATTAAAAGACTACGAAATCAAAGAAACGTCTGAAAAAATAATTCCGGCATGGAATACGTTTAAAACGGGTGTTTATTATAAAGCTTCTGAATGTCCTCAACCTCCAGACAATATTTTAACAGCACAGGAAGAGGAAAAACGAGCTCAACGCTATGCAAAAACAACGGATGTTTTGATATTACGACGTGAACGCAAAAAGGCTGTAAAGCAATGGCTTGAAATTGATGAAAAAAATTTTTTGGAACAAATGCAGCAATTGAATGATAAAATTCATTCATAATTGCATATTAAAGGGCGGCTTTGTAAAAGCTAAAGCCGCCCTTTGGCTCTATAAATGTTCACCGTTTTTTATCTCATCATGTATCCAAGGATATTCTTTTAATCCCCATCCTGAAAATCGGCTCCATGTTATATTTTCTTTAACAATTTTTGCAGGATTTCCTGCAATAACGACGTTTTCGCGATCAAAGGTTCTTGTCACAATGCTGCCTTCTCCAACGATTGAATTATCGCGTAAGAAAGCTCCTTTGTGAAAGTGTGCAAAAGCCCCAATCCAGCAATGATTGCCTATAACGACGGGATGCTTTGGCAAATTTAGTACTTCTTTGCTATTTTGATCTAAAATTGCATGTCCGTCTGCTCCCCATATTTCAATGTGCTTAGAAAACATGCAGTCGTCTCCAATAAAGCAGGAAGATCCTTCTGTCAACCAGATAAACACATCAACCATAGTTGTGTTTTTACCAATAATGCATTTTTGCCCGCGACTGTAATCCATACATACAAAAAACTTCAAATCATTTGAAGGACCTGCTTCAAAATAGCAATTGTCGTTAGAAATTTGAAGCATGGAATTATGTGAAACAATGGGAAGATTGATTTTAACTATATTATAGTTTCCGGTTATATTAATATTAAGGCCGTCAATTCGTTCATTTTGTCCCAGTTCACGTTCAATGCCGTTTTCGACAACAATAATACGATTGTTGTTTCCGGTTATCTGATAGCCCCTACAAGTATAGGTTGCCCCCCCCCCCAGAAATTATATTTTCGGTAACAGATACATCATTACCGCCGCCATATTTTTTATTCAAATGTTTCCACAGACGATAGCCGATTGAACGATGCTGCATTTTTTTCCTCTTCCAATTTCCAGATAGGATCCCGATTCCATTGAATGTCATGTTTTAAGATTGTCGCCGGAGTACCTGCTGCGATACAACCTTTTTCATCAACGGATTTTGTTACTAAAGAATTTGCCCCTATAACGCAATTATCTGCAATGCAGACTCCTTTTAAAATAAAAACATTTTTTGCCAGCCATACATGATTGCCTATTTCAACATTTTTGCCATGATTGATAATTTCCCCGAATTTATCAAGAATTGTATGACCGTCCCCTGTCTTAATCGTTATATTATGTGAAAACATACAATCGTCGCCAATAACAATAGATGTTCCAACTTCTGTTGTGACGACAAATTCATTTTTCTGACCGCATGAAAAATTATTTCCGACAACTATTTTACCTTTCGGAGCGCCTAAAACAAATTCCGTATCCCAATCAACAGAGTATTTGGACGGAAAAATTTCAAAATATGTTTCGTCATAATTCATGAAAACGTTTGTTCTTAAAAATCGATGAGGAAGATGAATTTTGGCAATACAATCATTTGCATTCCAAATAAAGTTCAACCCGTCAATTCGTTCATTTTGTCCCAATTCACGTTCGATGCCGTTTTCAACAACGATAATGTGATTGTTGTTTCCGCTAATTTGATATCCGGAGCAAGCATTTTCGTTTTCTTCAATCTTTGCTATCGTATTTTCTGTAACAGAGACTTCATCATTGTCAATTTTACAATCATCGGTTGCACCCCCCCCAGAAATTATATTTTCGGTAACAGACACGTCATTGCTGCCGCCATATTTTTTATTCAAATGTTTCCACAGACGATAGCCGATTGAACGATGCTGCATTACTTCCTTCCTTCCATTCAAATTATCTTTTTACGATTTTCAGAAACGGAATTTTATCGAACAGACGAACGCGTATTTTACGGTTGCCGGAGATGATTTTTAACAATGGGATAATTCCGAAAAGTTTTAGCCACTTTTTGTCGTTTTTAAAATAAAGTGTTGCCAACGGAATCATGTTAAACATTTTTACGACATATCTTTGTTCCGGCGGATTGCCGACAGGACGGTTATGTAAAAAATCCCCTTTGGAAACAGCTTGCTTCGCTCTTAACGCCATTTCTTTTTGGTCATTGTTCATCACCGGCGATTTGCGGATAATGTCTTCGGAAACGTGCGACAGATTTTCTTTCAGCGTATTCCATTCCTCGTTTGTGCAACCGATTATCGGCAACCAGCCGACTGTATTTAAATATTCGTCCAAAAACAGATACGGTCCGACTTTGTCATAGGTGTTCGGATAACGTGTTTCAAACGAAGCGTGCGCTTCTTTCCATCTTTGCAACATCGGGGCTAGTTTGAACGTATTGGTGGACGAAGTCATGTTTGTCATGCGATAATTGTAATACGGTTTGTTCAACCATGCGGCTTTGTCCGTATTCATAAAGGTGTCTATGCGGAATCCTACATCGACATAACCCGCGCCTTTTCCGGCAATGAAGCGAATGTTTTTGCCGTTTATCCACGAACGGCGGTAAATACCGCTCCACAAACTGGCGTGAACAGCCATTTGAGACGGATAATCCAAAATGGAAAAAGTTTTTTCTGTCGGCGTTGTTTTGGTTACCATATCAGCGTAACTGCAGACGTGTTTGACGTTCTTTTTGCCGTCTTTTTCATCAAAGTATTCATAATACGGCGTTTTTACCATATCCGCGTCCAGATTTTTGGCGCAGGCGTACATTTCCTGATACATTTCGGGTTCAATGAAATCGTCGGATTCGACAATGGCGATGTATTCGCCCGTCGCCAAATCCATGCCTTTGTTCACCGACGCGCCGTAACCGCCGTTTTTTTCATGAATGGTTTTAACGCGCGGATCGGTTTGTTCGTAATGGTCGATAATAAAGCGGCACGCGTCCATGTCGCCTTCGTCGACCAAAATGATTTCGATGTCTTTCAGCGTTTGATTCACAATAGAATCAATGCATTGAACCAGATATTTTTCGACCTTGTAAATCGGAACGATAACGGAAACTTTGGGTTGAGCCATTGTCTTAAAACCTTTCTGCCAAATTTTTGGACTGACGGATAATCGCGTCCATATTCAAATATTCAAACGAACCGAATCTGCCGTTCAGTTCGACACCCTGCTGTTTGAAGTAGTCGCGCAAAACGGTTGTGTTTTCTTTATGCGCCAAATCGTAAATGACGTAAGCGTAATCAAAACGTTTCAAATCCGTGAAATTCACGTCGCTTTCGCCGTCGATAAAGCCGATTTCCTTTAATCCGCCGATGATTTTCGCCGTCAGTTCGGCATCGGTCATCAAATCGACACGGTCGTTTTTACGATAGGTGACTTCAATCATATACGTTGCGGAATCGGGTTTGTGATACCGCCCGCCCATAAAATCCAGCTTTGACAAGCGGTGGAAAATCACGTTTTTATCGGCGATCATAAACGCGTAGTTGTCGCCCGCGCGGTCGGGTTTGACGTTCACGATCGAAATCGCGATGGCGTTCGACCGCAAATTTTGCGCGGCGGAAACGACTTCGGCGGGCTTGTCGGCATTATACAGCGCGGTGAATTCGTCCAAAGGCATCGTTGACACCAATCGGTCGGAAACAAAAGTTTTGCCGCCGGCGACGACCTCGAATCCTTTTTCCGTTTTGCGCGCGGATTCGACGGGGCGGTTTGTCAAGATTTCAACCTTGCCGGACAGCTTTTCGCGCAAAGATTGAACAATCGCCGCCGTTCCGCCCTGCTTCGGGTAAGTGAAATAAAGCTGGTGCGTGTAACCGTCAATCGTTTCGCCCGCCGCGGATTTCAAGATGTCTTCTTTCGGCGGTTTCGGAATACGGTCGACCATTTGCGTATCCATAAACGACGGGTCGAATTTCCAAATCTTTTCATTGTACGGGCGCAAGTAAAGGTTGGTGATGCCTTCGCCGAACGTTTTTAAGAAAAACTGCAGCATGTTTTTCGCGCCGTAGTTTTCATACGGGTTGTGCATGAACGCGTTGACGCAATATGCTTTGTCTTCGTCGGGCAGTTTCGACAGATCGTTTTCAAACGGATACTGCACAAACGCCTTTTTATGCAAAATGCGATTTGAGCGGCGGTGTTTTTCATTGTTGTCGCCCAGCAATCCGTTCATGAAATCAAGAATTTCCTTGTCCTTTGAAAAGATAATGTGCGGTCCGACGTCGTATTCGATTCCGTTCGTTTCAAACGTGCGGCACAGTCCGCCGATTGTTTTTTCCTTTTCCAGCAGCGTGATTTTGGAAATATCGGATCTGTCTTGCAAAAAATACGCCAAAGACAGCGCGGACAGCCCGCCGCCCAAAATTGTCAAGTTCATTTTTTCCCCTTTCTATACAGTTTGAATTTCAATCCGCACAAGTTCATCGTTTTCCACCCGTCGCGGTTTTTCAAATAAAACAGCCTTTGCCCGAAATTCGTGTATTCAGCATCAAGTGTCGATACTTTGCCCGCGATGAAATTGTAAAATCGCATTAACTGCTTTCCGACGGTTTTGCGATCGGGCGATACGGATAGGCGGTTGAAAAATTCGGCGGTTTTTGCTTTAAATTCGGTTTTGCTTTCCGCATCGCTCAACCGCCCGTAATCCCAGAGCAGGCGCGACAGCGTCGATTTGAAGAAATGCGCCGCCAGCGTTTTGCTTAACGTCCGCGGCGGAATTTTATCGTAAAGATATTCTTCCGCTTTCAATCCCGCAAAAGACGCGCGCTCGTTTTTGACGGACTGATTTTCATTGTCTTGATAATAAAAATACAGCGGTTCGGCGACAGAGGCGATTTTTGACGCTTTCAACAGCGTTTCCATGTGAAAAGGCGCATCAATGAACGGCATGCGTTCCGGCATCATCGTAATGCCGTTTTTACGCAAAAAATCCGTTTTGTAAATCGCCGACCAGATTGACGGTTGGAAGCTTAATAAATCCGGTTTTTCCGCAATATTGAAAACCGCGTCATCGGGCGTGAACAAAACAGACGTGTTCTTTGCCGCATCGTCAAAAGCCCGCCGGAAACCGCCCTTGCATACGGCGGCATCGGCTTTCTTTGCCGCAGCGTACAGCCGTTCAAACATATTGACGCGGCACCAATCGTCCGATTCGACAATGCCGACATATTCGCCCGCCGCTGCAGTCAAAGCTTGGTTGAACGCTTTGCCGTAACTGCCCGCGTGAAACACGATTTTGACGCGCGCGTCTTTGGCGGCGTAAGCGGCGCAAATATCATCGCAGTCTTGCGGTCCGTCCGTTCCTAAAATGACTTCGATATCCGTCAAAGTCTGATTCAAAATCGAATCCAGACAGCGCGGCAGATACTCGGCCGTGTTGTAAATCGGAACAAAAACGGATACTTTAGGCATCAGTACACTTTTCCCGTGATGACGCGCAGGGTCAGGTGGTCCATCATCATATGCAGGTCTTCGGAAATCTGCATGTCGTCGACGCCCATGTTGACGGAATGGGCGCAGATTTGTTTCAGCTTGCCGCCTTGATAGCCCGTCAGCCCGATTGTTACGCCGCCGCGATCGTTTGCGTATTCAATCGCTTTGACGACGTTTTTGGAATTGCCCGACCCGCTGATGCCGATGACGTAATCCCCCGGCATGAAAAAGTTTTTCAGCTGTTCGACCATGGCGTCTTCGTACGCGACGTCGTTGGAATACGCCATCATCGTCGCCGTGTTGTCGTTCAGACAGATGAACTTGAAACGCTTGTCGTAACCGTAAGACGCGCCTTTGTTGAAATCGCAGCAGAAATGCGACGCCGTCGCCGCCGATCCGCCGTTGCCCATGATGAAAATGGTGCGTCCTTCGTCGCGGGCGGTCAGCAGCAGGTTGATGAAATCGTTGATTTCGTCATGATTCAGCCGGTCGATTGTGGATTTCAGTTTGTCCAGATATTCCTGAATGTCGGGGGTAAAGTCTGTCATTTAAAAACGCCCTTTCAACGAATGTTTATTGTAGTGAAGAATGACCGTGCCTTTGTTGTCGAATTTGAACGGCATTTCTTTCAAGTTCGCCAAAGCGTTGCGGACGCGCTGATGATTTTCCTCTTTGACATAGAACAGCAGGAAACCGCCGCCGCCCGCGCCCAGCAGCTTGCCGCCCAAAGCGCCCGCGCGCATCGCCGCGGCGTGGTGTTCGTCAATGAACGGATTGGATATGCCGCCCGCCAGTTCTTTTTTGTATTCCCAGCCGAGCTTTAAAATTTCGCCCAGAGAATCGATGTTGTTATGCAGCAATTCTTCGCGCAAATCCTTTGCCAGCTGCACCATTTTGTGCAGATTGGCGATTTTCGCCGCGTCGTCGGTCGTGTTTTTCTTCTGCTGTTTCAAAATGTCGCCCGCCGCGCGCGTTTGCCCCGTATAGAACAGCATCAGATTGTTTTCCAACCGTTCGTAACCCTCTGTCGTCAAATAGACTTTTTCGACGTTGACTTTGCCGCTTTTTTCAAATTCGATAAAGTTCAGTCCGCCGCAGGCGCAAGCGTATTGATCCTGTTTTCCGATCGGTTCGCCCAGCAGGTCGATTTCGACATGACACGCTTGTTCGGCGATTTCCTCTTTGCTCATGTACGTTTCGTTGTACGCGTTGCACAAATGAATCAATCCCGCCGTGAACGCCGAAGACGACGACAATCCCGTACCGGACGGAATGTCCGCGCTGGACGACAAATCGACGCCTTTGATCTTGTGCAGTTTGAACACTTCGCGGATAATGGGGTGCTTGATGCCGTCGACGTTTTCCGCGTGTTCAACTTCGGCGTATTTCAGAAAATAACCGTCTTTGAAAAAATACGGGTGCATGGACAGGTAGCAATACTTGTTAATCGCCGTCGACAAAACCGCGCCGCCGTATTTTTCGTAGTAGTTCGCCAAGTCGCTTCCGCCGCCCGCAAAGCTGACGCGGAAAGGTGTGCGCGTGATAATCATTTTTCCTCCTCTAAAATCCGTGAAACCGCTTCAAACACGTCGGAAACGTCCTTGCCGATTTGCAGCGTTTTGCATCCTGCGGCTTTGCCCGCCTGCGTGTCCGTGTCCGAATCCCCGACCATGTACGAATTTTTCAAATCAATGTTGAAATCCCGCGCCGCTTTGAACAGCATGCCCGCTTTGGGCTTGCGGCAGCCGCAGTCGATTTTCAGTTCCGGCACTTCACCCGCAAAACCTTTGTCGGGGTGATGCGGACAGAAATAAATCGCGTCGACGTAGGCGCGTTCGTTGCCCAGCAGCGTTTCCAGTTTCTTGTGTGTTTTTTCAACTTCGGCGAACGTCGTGAAGCCCTTGGCTATCATCGGCTGATTTGTGACGATGACCGCCAGATAGTCACTGTCGTTGATTTTCCGGACGGCTTCGGCGGCGCGCGGCAGCAAAGTCAGCCCGTCAGCCGTCGGATGCGTGTCCATGTTGACGTTCAGCGTCCCGTCGCGGTCAAGAAAAACGGCGCGGCGTTTGTTCCTGCGGTTTAAGCGGGCAACGCGTCCCGATTCAAAATCGGCTGAAATCTGCGCCAAGCGGTCTTTCGTTCCCATGTCGCGGATAAATTCCGCCGTGTGATAAGCGCGCAGACGCCCGCCCCGTTCCACGACGCGGGGAAAAACGTCTTTGCCGAAGTCCGCCATTTTGCCCGCTTCAATGTAATCGAAAATCGCGGGCGACAGAATGTACACAGCCGAGTTGTTCAGATTTCTGTAAATCAAATCGGGAGCGTGGGGTTTTGGTAAGAATCCCGTCACGCGGTTGTCGTCGTCGATTTCGACCAAATCGCTGTCGTACGGGTGGTTTCCCGGATGGACGATTAAAGTGCCGACGCTGCCGGTGTCCGACGCGTCGAAATTCCGGAAAGCGTTGATGTCGAAGTCCATCACGACATCGCCGTAAAAAACCATGAAACGGTCGCGCAGTTCGCTTTCCAGCAGCTTCAGACTGCCCGCCGTCCCCAGCGGATACGGTTCGACGACGTGACGGATTTTTACGCCCCACTTCGACCCGTCGCCGAAATAATCGGAAATGACCTCTGCTTTGAAACCTGACAAAATGAACACTTCGTCAATGCCGTAACTTTTCGCCAGTTCGATTTGGCGTTCCAGCAACGGCTTTCCCGCAATCGGACACATGGGTTTCGGAATGTCCGTCAGCCCCAGTCTGGTTCCTTTGCCGCCCGCCAGAATCACAAGTTGCATAAGTCGTTCTCCAAAATATAATCAATGGCTTTTTGCACGGCTTCGTCGGAACTCAGCGACGCTTTCCAGCCCAAAGCATGAATTTTGTCGAGGTTGTAGCGGAATTTCGGCACATCGCCGACCCAGCCGCGTTCCCCGCCCGTGTAGCGGATTTTCGCATTCAGCTTCATTGATTTGATAACCATTTCGGCGATTTTCCAAACGGGCGTGTTGCCTTCGACTCCCAGATTGAAGAAATTGATTTTGTCGTCGGTATGGCGAATGACAAACAAAATCGCGTCGACCAAATCCTTGACGTACAGATAAGGTTTTGCTTGCTGCCCGTTGCCCAAAACTTCCAATTCCGCGGGATTCTTTTTCAGCTTCATTACGAAGTCGTGCAAAATGCCGTGCGTCGTGCGTTCGCCGCACACGTTCGGAAAGCGCGTGATGAACGCCTGCATGCCGTAGTTTTCGCAAAAACTGGCGATGATACCCTCGCTTGCCAGTTTGCACGCCCCGTAATGCGACGTCGGGAACAGAGGACCGAAGTTTTCCTTGACCTCTTCGCCGTGCGCATCGCCGTAAATGGCGGAAGTCGACGCGAACATCAGTTTTTTGACGCCGAAACGGCGCATGGCGTCGACAATGCGGAACGTCGTCATGTACGTCATGTTCAAATCGACCGTCGGATCGGCGTGCGACCGCGCGATGTCCGAATTGGCGGCAAGGTGGAACACAAAATCGAACTTGCGCTGTTCAAAAACGGAATCCAGCAAAGCCGCGTCCAGAATGTCGCCTTTGACAAAGGTGAAGTTCGGATTTCCGAAATGGTGCGCGATGTTGCTTTCGCGTCCCAGCGACAGATTGTCATAGGCGACGACGCTGTGTCCTTCGCTCAGCAGACGGTCGATTAAATGCGACGCGATGAAGCCGGCGCCGCCGGTTACCAGAATGTTCATTTCTTTTGCTCCTTGAAAAACTGTTTGATTTTGAAACAAATCGGCAGATCCGCTTTCAATAATGCCCGTCGAAAACCTTTTTCCCGAACGGTGCGTCGAACGATGTAACGAAATACATTGTCAAAGTAAGCAAGCTCTGCTTTTCCGCGGCACAGATGGTTTTTATTTTTCAGTTCATTGACCTGCTGTTGATAAACTTTCCAGTCTGAAACGGAAAATTCATTGCGTTCTTTCCAATCGAACGCAAACCCGAAATACATTTGTTGATAACGGCGGCGCGATCGGGCGGAAGCTTGAGCGATTGCGGCATCCCCTTTTGCGGCGCTGCTGGAGTTCGGATGGATTGTATAGTCAAGCAGCACATCCGGATAATTTGCAAAAACAGCCTTTGAAACCAAAGACAGCCATAAATCGTAATCTTCAATAATTGAATTTTGCGGAAAGCGAATATCCAGCCGCTCTATCGACGATTTACGCATAAAGACCGTCGGCATGCCCAGCGCACATTCCCGCATCAGCATAAAAAACGCTATATCGCCGTTGTTTGCCGGATGACGAATACACTTTTCGCCCATTTTAAAGCAAGCCCCCAAAATATCGACGGTCGGGTTTTGCTCCATGAAATCGAATTGCTTTTGGAAACGTTCCGGATACGACCAATCGTCCGCGTCCGTAAAAGCGATATATTTTCCCCGCGCCATGGACATCGCTTTGTTTCGCGATTGAGCCATGCCCAAACGGCTGTCATTGTGAACGTATTGCAAACGGTCATCCGCGAACGATTTGTAAAAACCGGATTCATCCATCGCCGTGTCATCGACAACCAGCACTTCAAAATCGCGGAAAGTTTGGTTTAAAATGCTGTCAATCGCCCGTTTGCACAGAACTTTGTCCACATTGTACGCGGGAATGACGACGGATATTTCAAGCATCGGCAGCCTCCGTCAAAAGGCGAACGGGAATACGATTAAAAGCCGTGTTGACGACACTTTCTCCGCATTTTAAGCTTGACGCTCTGGACATGGGCGGAAATTCCCGTTCGTAAAATAAAGTCCGGATGTTCATTTGCCGTATTCCTTGAAAAGGCATGATTTTAAATTCGTTAAAAGTCGACGATACCGGTATTTGCACAATCCCTTTATCCAACGGAATTTTTTGAAAGCTTTGGATTGTTTTGCTTTCTTTGCAATATCGGGTGAAAACAGCAGAGCGGCCATGGAACGGCGAACCAAATCGGGATGGGCGGCATATAAATCCAAATGATGCAAAATAATGCTTTTGCGGGATTCGGCGTCTTTGCCGTTTGCCAGTGTCGTTCTGGAAACCGCATGCTGGCGGTAATGGAACAAAATTTCCGGAATTTGATAAAAAGAAAGCCCCAGTTCGACAAAGGAAAGCCAAAAATCCCAGTCTTCCAGAGAATGTACCATGTCGGTATTATATCCGCCGACGCGTTTCCAATCGGATTTGCGAAACATTGCCGTTGCAAACACGCAGTTGTAGTTCATTATCTGTTTCAAAGAAAACGGATTCAAATCCCATTTGCCGTTTTTCGTTCCGAAAAAATCCGCTTTGCACCATACGACGCCTGTTTCGGGATGATTGTCCAACATGGTGACGGCTTTTTCCAAATAAGCCGGTTCGATTTTATCGTCGGCGTCCAAAGGCAATATATACATCCCCGCCGCCGCTTTGATTGCCGTGTTGCGCGCGGCGCAAACGCCTTGATTTTCCGTATGAAGCACTGTTGTTTTCGGACGGCTGTAGTTTTCTAATAAATCGTTGGTTGCCGCGTCCGTCGAACCGTCGTTGACGATGATGATTTCAAAATCGTCAAACGTTTGCGCCAAAACGCTGTCAACCGCTTCGTCTATGAACGCTCCTTGATTGTAACAAGGTATGATAATGGACACTTTAGGCATAAAAAAAATCCGTAAAGAAGAACCGGGAAATGCAAAGCCGATGTTTTAAAATACGCTCTATCCCCTTATTTACCTTTTTACAAAAAACGACCGTCTAATTTAAAAAGTTGGCAACGAAATGCACCACTTTCGTAAAAGGGGATTTTTCAGTCATAATTCAATAAACGGGTTGAATTCAAAATCGATGTTTGATATATACAAAGAAAAGGGTCGTTTTTATTATAACGACCGCGATGCGGCAGTATGTTTCCAAAACGGAAAATTTGGTTTTAAATGCCGTTTATTGGTATCGGAGCGCTTCGATGGGGTCGAGCTTCATCGCTTTGTATGCGGGGAACACGCCCGAAACGACGCCGACGACAACGGCGACGGTAAAGGACAAAACGACGGGCCACAGACTGAACGGAACGGCGGTGTTGTAGATATAGCCGCCCAGCTGCGCCAGTCCGACGCCCAAAATCAGCCCGATGACGCTGCCCGCCATGGAGATTAGGACGGATTCAAACAAAAATTGCAGCATAATCCACGAATTGGGCGCGCCCAAAGCTTTGCGGATGCCGATTTCACGCGTGCGTTCCGTCACCGACACCAGCATCATATTGACAATGCCGATAGAGCCGACCACCAAAGAAATCGAAGCAATCGCCGCCAACAGAATCGACAGCACCGTGCCGATAAGCTTGATGTTTTCCACGAACTCGGCAATATTGAAAATGCGAAAATCGTCGGGGTCTTCGTCCTTGATTTTATGACGCGCGCGTAAAAAACGTGTAATGCGCTGTTCGACGATGTTCAAATCTTCTGTTTCTTGAAACTTTAAAGCGATGTGGTTCAAGGCGTTCAGTTTGGCATAGCGGTTGAAACGCCTTTGCACGGTTAAAAGCGGCATCATCACGGACGAATCTTGATTCGCGCCGCCCGAACTTGACCCTTTTTCCTTTAAAATGCCGACGACCGTAAAAGGCTGGTTGCCGATGCGAATCGTTTTTCCCAGCGGGTCGTCAAAAGGGAACAGTTCGCGTTTGACTTCGTCGCCGATGACGACGTTTGTCGTGCCGCGCTTGATGTCCTGCGCGTCCAGCATGCGTCCCGCGCCGATTTCCCAGTTTGCCGTTTTCAAGTATTCGGGGGTCGATCCGATAATCGAAACGCTCCAGTTGTTGGTGCCGCGCACGGCTTGCGCGCCCGTGCTTAAAACGGGGGCGACCGTGTCAACGCCGCGCAAATGCCGCAGGGCGAGCGCGTCTTCCAAAGTAATCGAGGTCGTGGGGCCCGACGTTTTGACCGTCGCTTTGGGGCGTTCGGAACGGATAATCAGCAAATTCGCCCCCATGGCGACAAAGCGTTCCTGTATGATGTTTTGGACGGTCTGCCCCGCCGCGACCATCAGCACCACCGCGCAAACGCCGATGATAATGCCCAAAGTCGTCAAAAACGACCGCAGTTTGTTTCCCGTCATGGACAGGCATGCTTCGTGCAGAATGGATTTAATCATGGGCGGCCTCGAAATAATCTTTGACCGCGCCGTCATAGGCGATTTGCCCGTCGACGATGCGAACCAGCCTTTGCGCATAGGCGGCAACGTCGGGTTCGTGGGTGACAAGCACGATCGTAATACCCTGGTCGCGGTTCAGCTTTTGCAAAAACAGCATGATTTCGTCGCTGGTTTTGCTGTCCAGATTGCCCGTCGGTTCGTCCGCCAAAATCAGCTCGGGGTCGTTGACCAAAGCGCGGGCAATGGCGACGCGCTGCTGCATGCCGCCCGAAATCTGATTCGGATAGCGGTCGGTAAAGCCGTTCAGTCCGACCATTTGAAGCAATGATTCCGCGCGTTTCCTGCGTTCCTGCGGTGTCGTGTCGTTCGCGTAAATCAGCGGCAAAGCCACATTGTCGACCAAAGAGCGGCGCATCAAGAGGTTGAAGCCTTGGAAAATAAAGCCCAGCATTTTGTTTCTGACGCGCGCCAGTTCGTTGTCGTTCATCGCGGACACTTTTTTGCCGCCCAGCAGGTAATCGCCCGACGTCGGTCTGTCCAAACAGCCGAGGATGTTCATAAACGTCGATTTTCCCGCGCCAGACGGCCCCATAATGGCGACGAATTCGCCCTTTTCAACCTTTAAATTGACGTGCTTCAAGACGCTTTGGCTCATCCCGCCTGCCATGGTGTAGGTTTTGCAAACGTCGGTGATGGCGATGACGCTCATTTATCTGCCTCTGCGTTTGGTGACTTTGGTGGTCAAGTCTTCCATAATGACTTTGTCGCCTTCGCTCAATCCGCTTAAAATTTCGGTGTAAAGCAGGTTTGACAAGCCTTTGACGACTTTGACGGGAACGGGCTTGTTGGCTTCGTCGCGGTACAAAATCGCTTCGTTCGGTTTCAAATCCTGCCGTTCCATGCGGATTTTCGCGCGTTCGACGTTGGATTTTTTGGACGACTGTTCGCCCGCGACGACGGGGCGGTATTGGAACGCCATGTTCGGCAGACGCAGCACATTGTCCTTTTCCTGCACGTTGACCGTGATGTACGCCGTCATCCCCGGAAGCAGGCGCAAGTCGTCGTTGGAAATCGACACGACCACCGTATACATGACGACATTCGACGATTCCGTCGGCTGCAGGCGCACTTGCGACACCGTGCCGTGGAACGTGTCGGCGGGGAACGTGTCCACCGTGAAATCGACGGGCAAGCCTGCTTTGATTTGCCCGATGTCGGCTTCGGACACCGACGCTTCGATTTGCATTTTGGTCAAATCTTCGGCAATCGTGAACAGTTCGGGGGTTTGAAAGCTGGCGGCGACGGTCTGCCCTTCTTCAACCTCTTTGGTGATAATCGTTCCCGAAACGGGGGAAACGATATTCGCATAGCCCAAGTTGCGCTTGGCTTTTTTGACCTGCGCCAACGCACGGTCGTAAGCCGCCTGCGCCGTTACAACGTCCAGTTCCGCCTGTTCCCATTCGGATTTGGCGATGTAGTTCTTTTCAAACAGTTCTTTGAACCGCCGCGCATCCAGTTTCTTTTGCGCCAGTTTTGATTTGGCGTCGGTCAAGGTCGCGCGGGCTTCTTTGAGGTCCTCCTCCAGCGTAAAGGTTTCCAGTTGCGCGATAAGGTCGCCTTTTTTGACTTCGGAATTGTAATCGACGAACACCTTTTCGATGATGCCCGAAACCTGCGTGCCGACGCTGACGACGTTGACGGGCTGAATCGTGCCCGAAGCGGACACTTCAACCTTGATGCTGCCGCGCGAAACGGTCGCGTAGTCGTATTCAATCAGCTCCTTGCCGTTTTTGGCTTTGTACAGGAAAAAAGCGGCGATTCCCAAAACGGCGGCGGTTAAAACAACGACAGTTTTTTTCATCGGTTAAAATCCTTTTTCGGCTTCAAAGGGCGTTATCAGCCCCGTTTTGCGGATAAGAGAGGCTTTGGCAATCAAAACGGCGTAAAACGAACGGCTTTTGGTCGAACGCACGTCGGCAAGCTTCGCCTGCGCGTCCAAAACGTTTAAGATATTGCCGCGTCCCGCCTTGTACGCGCCCAAAGCGACGGCGGCGTTTTGTTCGGCGGACGCAATCATCGTCAGCGCGATTTCATAGCTTTTCAACGCGGTGTGGTATGTCTGAAACACTGTCCACAATTCGGATTTCAGCGCGTTTTCCGCCGCTTGCAAATCCGCGCGGCTTTTATCCAGCAACGCTTTTACGCGGTTGATTTTGTGCGTGTTTTCAAATCCCGTAAACAAAGGGACGGAAAGCGACACCCCGACATTCCCGCGGTAAGTGCGGCGGTTGCCGCCCGAAAACTTGTCCGCCGCGCTTGCCCCCGCGTTCAGGGAAATTGACGGGGCGTTTTGCGCTTTCTGCCCGTCAAGGGCGGCTTGCGCCTGTTCCACCGCCGTTTTTTTCGCCAGAAAGTCCGCGCGGTGTCTTTTCGCCGTGTCAAGCAAAACGCCGAAATCGTCGGCGGGCAAAGGTAATGCGACGGTTTGCGCGGGCGGGGCGAGCTTTAACGCCGCTGTCGGATTTTCGTTCAGCAGCACCGCCAGTTTGCCGTGCGCCAGACGGTCGGCTTCCTTGGCTTTGGCAACGCTTAGTTCCGATTCGGCAAAGGTCGTTTCCGCCTGCAGTTTGTCCGCGTATGCCGCAACACCCAGTTCGAAGCGTTTTGCCGCGGCGTCCAAAGCGGCTTTGGCGGATTCGCGCGTCGCCAGCGAATTTTCGTATTCTTCGCGCGCGGCGAACAGGGAAAAGTATGCGTCCGCCGTGTCGAACAACAGCGTCTGCAGCGTGTCCGTTTGCGTGTAAAGCGCGATTTCAAGCACTTTTTCGGCTTGGGTTATCGATGCTTTGCGCGCGCCGAAATCGTACAAAAGCCAGCCCAAGGACAATTCCGCCGAAACGGTTGAAGCGTCCGATTTTTCATTGGTCGGCTTGATTTTCGTTCCCGATTCGTCCAAAGCGGCTTTGAAATCCAAATTCGGGTAATACGCCGCTTTTGCCGCGCCCAGTTCTTCCGCCGTTGCCAGCGCGCCCATGTACGCCTGCGCCGTTTGCGGATTGCGGCACAAGGCAAGGCTCAGCACATCGGGCAAAGTCAATTCTTCGTTTTCGGGCAAAGCGCACGCAACGTTGACCGGCGCGTCGGCGGCAAACGCGGGTGCGGGCAAAGCCAAAACAGCAAACAGCAGAAACTTTAACATTTTTCCACTTTAGCGCAAAAAAACAAAAAAGTCACGTCATACTTCGGCGGCGGCGGTTTTATACTTGCGGACTTGATAGCGGTAAATCGGAATCGAGATTAAAAACGCCAGAACGTCCGAACACGGCAAAGCGAAAAACACGCCCGCCACGCCGTAATAGCGCGGCAAAATAAAAATGAAGGGCGCCAAAAACAGCATTTGACGGCTCAGCGACAGAAAAGTCGCCAGCTTCGGACATTTCGTCGCCTGCAGAAAATAGGTTGTCGTCATCTGAAAACCGACGAACGGCAAAGCTAAAATCACGGTTTTCAGCGCTTTCGATCCGACGCGAATCAGCTCGGCGTCGTTCGGGTCGAACAGCTTGATGACATCCTGTGCGCCCAACTGTAGCACCACCCATGCGAACAGGAAAATGAATGTTGTGATTTCCAGCAGCAGGCGGTAGGTTTTCAGCACGCGCTTGTAATTCCTTGCCCCCAGATTAAAGCCGATAATGGGTTGCGCCCCCTCGCAAATGCCGATGGCGGGCATAAACAGCAGCATATTCGTCGCCATGGCGATGCCCATGGCGGAAACCGCCAGCGCGCCGCCGTATTTCACCAACGTTGTGTTGAAAATCGTTTGCACGAATCCGTTGCAAACTTGGATAAAGAACGGAGCCATGCCGACCATGCAGACAATGCCGATGATTTTAAAGTTCGGCTTCAGATACCGCCAGCGCAATCGATACGGGCATTTTTTGGAAAAGAAAAAAGACCCCGCCCAGCAAAACGACAAAACCTGTCCGACAACGGTCGCCGCCGCGCCGCCCGCAATGCCCCAGCCGAATTTGAAAATGAACACCCAATCCAAAACCGTGTTGGTGATTGCGCCGATGAACATGGTAATCATTGCGATTTTCGGAAATCCGCATGCGCGGATGAAGTTGTTCATTGTCACGCACGCGGTAAAGAAAATCGTTCCCGCCAGCGAAATTTGCGAATATGTTTTGGCATACGGCATGATTTCGTCGGTTGCGCCGTACAGCCGCAGCAGCGGTTCCAAAAACGCGTAATGCACCGCGACGAACAAAGCGGTCAGCGCAAACACCAAAACAAACGAATTTGTCAAAACATGTTCGGCTTTGGGAATTTTTCTTTGTCCCAAACTGACGGCGAAATTGACGCTGCCGCCGACGCCGACCAGCATGCCGATAGCCATTTGCAGAACAAAGCACGGAAACGACACGGAAATGCCCGCCAATCCCAGTGCGCCGACGCCGTTCCCGATGAAAATACGGTCGACGAAGTTGTACGACGCGTTAATCATCAGTCCGACAACAGCGGGAATGCCGAAGCTTGCCACCAGTTTTAAAATGCGGTCGTTGCCCAAATCGGGCGTTTTGCGGTCAGTCATTTGTTCACCTTGAAATCTTTAACGGATACAAGGTGTAAGGCATTTGACGTAAAATGACCAGAGGAAAAACAAAAACAGGGCGGAAAAATCCGCCCTGCCTTTGTGCAAATGAAATATCAATAGCATGCGCCTTGGTACCATTTTCCGTTTTCATAACGGGAATTTTTGCAGTCGCATCTTCCTACAGCCAAAGTCCAACCGCTTTGGCAACGGAGGCACGTTTCGGGATCGCCGCACAAACATCTGCTGCAGTTTGAAACGTTGCATTCGTTCAAAACGCAGACGCCTTTGCTGTTTTTGCAATAACCGGATTGACAGCTGGCGGACGTCGCCGCGGGAATCGTTACCGTAAAGCTGACCCCCGGTTCGTTCACATGCGTGCATTTGATGGACGTCGTGCTTGTCGACGAACATTTGATGCGCGTGTCGCCCGTGCTTGTAACACTGGAATGATCGCTGTTCAGCTGGATGTAGGTATTGATTTTTTCGTACGAACAGCCGTTGTTGGCTTTCGCCAATTTTGTGCAGATTGAAGCAAAAGACACTTTGTTGTCCGAACCGACCGTTCCGGAGTATGTTCCGTTTGCCGCCGAAGTGCAGGCGCACGACGCTTTCGTGCAGGAATAGGTGCCATCCGCCGTAATGCCGCCGCCCGTATAGCCGTCGTTGCATGTGGCGTTTGACGTTCCGTCGCATGTGGCGTTTACGCATTTAATGCATTTGCCCATGTACAGGTAGTATCCCGAATTGCAGCGCGTACATTCCACACATTCCACCGGTCCGGAATAAGAGCCGGAGCTTTTGGTCGTTTTGCAGTTTTGCAGCTGATCTGCGCGCGTTGTCGCGGTCGGGCAGTTGTACGGCGTGCATTTCGCGCACAAAGTATAATCGGCCGATCCGATTTGCATGACTTCGCCGTTCGGGGACAAAGTGCAGGCCGATCCTTTTTTCATCATGTCGTAATGATCATTGTAATTCGACGGACAGCCGACATTGCGGCATTGATTGTTGTACCAAACCGTGCCGGCGGGACAGCCGCAGGATCCGTTCGTGCAAACTTGTCCGCCCTCGCATGTCATTTTTTCGCACGGATCTTCCGTGCCGCAGCCGCCTATTCCGTTCGGGGCTTGTCCGTTTGCGCAGGGATACTGACAGGACGCGTTGTCCGTGCAGGGGACGCATCCGCACGACGACGTGCTGAACGAATTGCCCGCCGCGCAGGTCGTTTCCTTGCAATAACAGCCGCCCGATCCGTTGGGAACCAAAGGCGCAACGCAGCCGCATCTGTTGTAAGTGTCGTCTTTCGCGCAGTTGCGGCACGAACAATCGTCCGTTTTGTATTGACCCGCGGGGCAAGTTGTCGAAGCGGAGCAGCCGCATTTGCCGCCAGACACGATGACCTGCGCGCCCGAACAGCCGCATTTGTCGCCGACGGAACAGGGAACGCACTGGCCGTCAGCACATTTTTTGCCCGATCCGCACGAATTTTCCGTGCATTTGCAGACGGATTTGTGATTGTCGGCCGAACAGTCGGGCGTTTCACCCGAACAGGTGCTGCTTGTGCAGACATCCTCACACTTGCCGGCGGAGCATTTCTGCGACGACGGACAATCGGAATCCGTCTTGCAGTCGTTTTTTTTCAAATTGGTTTTTTTGGTGGCGCTGACGGTTGGCGCTGTGCCGTAATCGCCGTCGCTGTCCCCCAATTTAACGGCGCGCGCGATTGTGAACGCCGCGGAGTCATCTAAAGCGAAAGCAGGTGTTTCCGCCGTGGCGAGGGGTATTTGTAAAAACAACGCCCCCAGTGTTAAAATGAACATTTTTTTCATAGTGGTCCTCCTATCAAAAATCTCATTATTTACAGTTTAACAACAAATTATGGCAAAAATATGGCAAAAATGAATTTTTTTGATATTTTTTTGATATCGTATTGAATTTAATAAAGAAAAAGATGGCCAATGCCGGCGCATCAGTGCGTGAACCCTCTTATTCTGGCTCAATTTCACACAACAAAGCGGGTGAAGGGAATGTTCGCTGTCGCTCACCCTTTAAAGGGGCCGCTCGATGCCGGCGCGCCTGCGCGTGCCCCCTCTTACGCGGGTTCAATTTCACATAACAAAGCGGGTGAAGGGAATGTTCGCTGTCGCTCACCCCTTAAAGGGGCCGCTCGATGCTGGCGCATCTGCGCGTCGTCAGTTCCGCTGACCGAACCCTCTTACTCGGGTTCGCTTCCGTCCCCGCTGTTCCATAAAAAAAAGACCGCTTTGCGCGGTCTCTTTTTATGGAGCGGGTGAAGGGAATCGAACCCTCGTATTCAGCTTGGGAAGCTGCTGCTCTGCCATTGAGCTACACCCGCGAGTTTTTATCTTTCAATCACGTCGTTGAACGACGGAGCGGACAAATCTTGATCCAACCGGTTAGATAATGCCTTAATTAAATCAAATGTCAAGATAATCCATAAATTTTCATGATCTTCCAGCGATGCTTCGCGGTCAATGATGCGGCGGCGCATAACGGAAGCCGACGTTTCGACGATTAAGGCGCCTTCGGAATTGACGACTTGAATCGTAACGTCGATTTTTCCCGTATACTGCTGCTGAATTTGTTTGTTCATCGAACCGCCGGTGACGATGTTTTCTTCGACGATGCTGGCGTCTTTAATCATAAAGCGGACGTGACGATCGGGCGTTTTGTCAATGCCGAAACGGTTGACCGCCCATTTGTGAACAATCTGTTCTGGATAAACCAGCAGGCGGTGATCGACGTTCGGCGCTCTGCCCGGCGCGTTGTAGCTGGAAATGAATTTGATGTCCTGCGCTTTAAAGCGAATCTTCTGTCCCTGCGGAACGGGCTGATACAGATTCCCCTGCGCCTGCTGAACGTACGGCTGACCGTTCGCATCCGTATAAGCTTGCGGCGCTTCGGCTTCATACGCCGTTTGCGCCGGAGCGTATCCGTACGGAGCGTTTTGATAGTTTTGCGCGCACGCCGCCGTTACAGCAATTGCCGCTACCGGAGAAATCAGACGCGAAAGCTTGAAAGACATGATGTTTATTCTCCTAAATCCTTTAACGTTAACGTATAGCTTTTTCCGCAGAAACGGCATTGCGTTTTGATGACTCCGTCGACAACCATGTCTTTTCTGTCTTGCGGTGAAAAGCGTTTTAACATTTCTATTACCTTTTCTTGCGAACAACGGCAACCGAATTCTATCCGTTTTGCGGCAAAAAAATGCAAATCATTTAAATGAAACAGCCTGTAAAGCAGCTGTTCCAAACTTAACGTTGTGTCCAAAATCTCGAAATCCCTTAAAGATTCCAGTAAAACGGACGCCGTTGCCCACAAATCGTCGGCTTCCTCTTTTTTCAAAAGTTCGGCGGCTTTCTTGTCAAAGGGCATTTTTTGCAGCAAAGCGGCGCCGGCAATCCATCCGTGTTTGCCGTCGGGCGCGCCGACCGCCAAACGGATTTCCGTGTCGATTTGTTCGGATTGACGGAAATAATTCAGAACGCAATCCGTCAAGGACGATTGTTCCAGCGCGACAATGCCTTGATAGGTTTGTCCGTCGTGTTCCGTCGTGAAGGCCAACGTTCCTTTGCCGAAATACCGCGAAAGCGTTGCCGCTTCGCCGTCCGGTGCCTGCCCCGCCTGTTTCAAGGCGGCTGCGTCAAACCGGGCGTATCCGCGCATCTTTCCGTCCGTCGTCAAGTCGATTGCCAGCATCGAAATTGCCCCGTCGCTTTGGATTTGGAGCGTGAAAACGCCGTCATATTTGACCGATGAAGCTAGCAAGGCCGTTAAAACGGCGGCTTCGGCCAAAAACTTGCCCACGGATTCGGGATAACCGTGCTGTCCGATAATCGTGTCCAGAACCGTTGTCAAGCGTACGGCTTGTCCGCGGGACATTCCGTTGTCTATCAAATACGGCTGAACGATGTTTTCCGATGTGTCGGTCATGAGGTTGCCTCCTTTTTCAATTTAATGCTATAATTTTCTTTAAAAAAGCTTAATATCCGATAGTCAATCATCCTTTTGAAAGCAAAAAAATGCCCGAATCCGGAAACGCGCGTCCTTTGACCGCCAAAAGACTGACCAACATCGCTTTGTATTATTTAGGTCGCTACGAAAGTTCTGTCGAGCAGCTGCGAAAAATTTTGTTGCGGCGTGTTTTGAAAGAAAAAATGAAAGGCGCGGACATTCCCGCCGATGTCGAAGCCGTTATTGAATCGATTCTGTCAAAAATGATTGCCGACGGTTATGTGGACGACCGCCGGTTTGCCCAAGGCGTTGTGCGAAAATGTCAAAGCGCGGGAAAATCACGGCGATTTTTAATCGGAAAGCTAAAGACGGCAGGCATCGATTCGGATTTGATTTGTGAATTGACGGCGGATTTGACCGATTCGGATTTGGAAGCCGCACGCCGTTTTGTGCAAAAGAAAAAAATCGGCCGTTATCGTCCTCTTGAAAAACAAAAAGAATGTTTTAAAAAGGATTTGGCGGCGATGGCGCGGGCGGGTTTTTCCTTTGATGTCGCGAAACAAGCGCTGGAAACGGATGAAGACGGGGATTTTTATTATGAATAGATTGATAATTTTCGATTTCGACGGTGTTTTGATTGACAGCGAATTGCTCGGATGTCAAGTGTGGTCGGATTGTTTGAAACCGTACGCCGATGTCAGTCTGCAAGCCATGCTCGGCTATACGGGGCGCACGGGCGCGCTGATTTGCAAAATGATAGAGGAAGAATACCGCTGTACTTTGCCGCCCGATTTCCTGCCGCAAGTCAACACGGCGGTCGAAGACTTGATGGAACGCGAGCTTTTGCCCGTCAAAGGCGTTTTGGAAACGCTGCCGAAACTGACTTTGCCGATATGCATAGCGTCGGGCAGCCGTCCCGAACGGTTGTTCCAATGCCTTCGAGTCGCTCATCTCGAATCGTTTTTTGACAAAAGCAACACTTTCAGCTCTCATTACGTCAAAAACGGCAAGCCTGCGCCCGACATTTTTCTGTATGCGGCGGAAAAAATGGGCGAATCGCCCGAAAACTGCGTTGTAATCGAAGACAGCGTTTCGGGCATTGTCGGGGCAAAAGCCGCCAAAATGACCGTTTTCGGATTCGCGGGCGGATCGCACTGCGCTCCGAATCACAGTGAAAAACTCAAAGCCGCGGGGGCGGATCTGACATTCGACGATTTTACGAAACTGCCTAAACTGCTGGCTCAGCCGTCTTCGCGGTGAAGCAGAACTGCGATGCTGAGCAACGCAAAAATGACGGGAGGACTCCATGTGGCGAAAACAATCGGCAGGTTGGCCGCAAACCCCATGGCGTAAGTGATTTTTGTCATAAAGTACAGCAAAAATCCGCAGACAATCGCGCCGGACAGCTTCAAAGCCCCGCCGCCGCGCCGTTGGTTGGGATCAACCGAAAATACGGCGGCTATCAAAATCATTGTCATCAGCAAAAACGGCGAAACGATTAAAGAATGAAGATGCAGACGGTGCGAATGAGCTGAAAAGCCCGAGCTTTCAAAAAAATCAATCAAATTGGGCAAATCCCAAAACGAAATGGTTTCCGGCGATGCGAAGTTTTCTTGGATTTTTCCCAAAGTCAGCTCGGTCGGGATATTCACGGTGCCGCTGAAATCAATGTTTTTTCCGGGAACATATGTCCGCGCGTCTTTCAATACGAAAAAGCCGTCATGCAGCGTTGCGTGATGAGCGTCGATTCGTTTCAGAAAAACGTTGCTTTCCGAAAATTCCAGAATACTGACGTCGCGCAATGTCAGTTCGTATTTTTCCTGTCTCAGCCCGTTTGCGTGAAGGACGTACATTTTTCCGTCCCGATGTTCGCGAAGCCACAAATCTTTTGATGCCGTCGAAAAGTGTGGCGAACCTTTGCGCGCGTCGTCAAGCCGCTCGAATTTTGCATACATGGCCGCCGAAAAGGGGTTGAAAACCGTGACCGAAAAAACGCCTATTAAAAAAGACACGATGAGCAAAGGCGTTACAAACTGCCAAACGGATTGTCCCGCCGCGCGGATGATGACCAGCTCGTGACTTTTTGTCAGGCGCCAAAACACGATGATTCCGCCGATAAGAACGCCGAACGGCAGAATCGTAATCAGCATGTTCGGCAATTTCAACAGCCCCATGGCCAGCACATTGGAAAAACCGAAGGATGGAACGACAGATTCTTTTTTCATCAATTCGATGACGTCAAACAGCAATATAATGAATCCCAATGTCAGCATGACGGCAAAGAACGACATTAAAAACTGGCGTAAGATATAACGGCTGATAAGTTTAGGCGCTGACATTGGCGGAATTCCTTTGAAAAACGTTGTTTCTAAACAGATAGCATACATCGGGATAAAAAAAAGTGAATTTTTTTGAAAAAAGTTGTTGACTTAAATTTCCAACAGGCATATACACGTTTTTGCGCTGCGGAGGTGGTGCAGAGCTACTAGAGAGAGTTGAGGAAGAGAAGAGAAGAGATGTACAGGCGGCGGGCTTGTTTTAGGACGAGACGTTGGCTTGGTACA
>ERZ808240.591-NODE-591-length-46651-cov-38.686175_pt1 | contig 46651 bp, 31 predicted proteins | sample MGYA00521084_ERZ808240 | MGnify/ENA primary metagenome ERZ808240 (study PRJEB31516, sample SAMN03275571) | gut metagenome | biome: mammalia-associated habitat; material: feces | host: Papio cynocephalus | place: Kenya | collected 2012-08-06 ...
ACAAGATCACAGACGTTCTTGGTTCAGACAACAAGTTGGCTAACCTCGACTAATCATCGAAGTGTGACAACACGCAATATCAGCGGGAATCTATTTTTAGGTTCCCGCTTTTTTTGTGTGCGTCAACACAATTTCACGCCTTTCTCCGTGTGTTAATGTGTGCGACAACATCATTAACTTTACATTATTTAACGCTGAAAACTTGCACGCTAAATTAGTTTTCGCTATATTTGCAATGTTCAAATGAAAGAAATCATTTGTAAATAAAGAATAGTACCAAATATATCATTTGTATAATTGTAGAAGATGATGGAGGCAACGTGATGTTGCTGGTTTGTTGTTCTCAATGTACGCTCTCTGCGGCACAAGGCTGTGGTCTAGTCATTGGGAATTTAAGATCGAAAGTTAACAATTAGTAAATGATATAAGTATGAAAAAGGTTTTTATGATGGCAATCGCCACAATGATGTTGGCTGTTGGATTTACAAGTTGCAGTGCGTCTGACGATGAAATGAGTGAAATGATAAGTTCTTCTACCACACAGTCAGACTTCTCGTTGATTAGCTACACCATGTCTGCAGGTTCAGCCGTAGGGCAGGAAAGCAATCAGGGCGCAGACAACCAAGAGAAACTGGTTTGCAAGGTACTCGCCGGTGGCAAGCTGATGCTTACCCACAAGAACGTTATCTTCGACCAAGGCACTGACATCAAGTTTTCCACAGAATTGGTTGGCAATAAGTTGATCATTACTGAGACCGGTAATTATGGAAAGTCTGGTAAGTATGGTTATTACACACTCGTTGCCAAGGTTGGAACAGTTAAAGATGGTGACTATGTAATCGTCGTGAAAAGAAACGATCACGTGCGCGAGGAGTTCAATATGACTTATGACTCTTCGAAGGCAAAAGATTAGAAAGTCTATATAAATATATGATTAGTAAATGATAATCTACAGAATGATAATATATTATAGTAAATGATAATCTACAGAATGATAATATATTATAGTAAATGATAATCTATTGAATGATATATAGTAAATGATAATACGTCGCCCTTAACGGCCAGTCTAGTTTATTTTTCTTTCATATTCATACGTTCTATTAATTGTTCTGGAGTGCAGTCCTTTAGCACTACTTTGTTTCCTTTGTCCAGCAGATAGATGGTAGGCATCGCCTTGAGGCTATAGAGGTTGCCTAGGCGTGCGTCTGCGATGATGCGTAGCATGGTGATGTCGGCAGGTATTTGCTGCTTGCTGAGCCATGCAGATACTTTGTGGCAGTTCTCGCAGTCGGGGTCGTACAGGTAGAGTATCACCTTTTGGCTTTTATAATCGCTGAGCTTGTGTTGTTTGCCGTCTTCCAGAGTGAAAGTGAAGTCGGTGGCTATGGTGCCAGGTAGGTTCTTGCTAGCCGCCTTCAAGCGGAAATCTATGCGTTCCTTCTCGGCCTCGTCGAAGTATGGCGATAGAGCCATCTCCTTGAGGAAGAGTATGTAGATGCGGTCGTTGCGCATAGGCGACTCAGGATTCTCGTAATAATGTTCGATGAGGCTCTCAAATTTCTCCTTGGCATTCTTGTTGGTGTAAGCTTTGGCGGAGAATGCCGTGACGCCCTCTGTGGCGATATGGTGGTCGAAGCGGGCGAGGATGTCGATGAAGTTGACGAATCCTTGCTCAGCCATCTCCTTGTCTTGCAAGAGCAGGGTGTCGGCAAAGTTGAAATTGTCCCAGTAGTGCTCGCACAGATAGGAGGCACGCTGTTCTACAGAGCGTAGGGTGTCTGGCACACTGGGGTAGGGAAAATCGCGCTGTGCCTTGGCTGGCGCAAAGGCGTAAGCCAACAATGCGAATATGATGATGAGTCTTGCTTTCATTTTTTCTTTTACTTATGGGAAGAGTTTATATGCTATTGCTTGAATTATCGTTTGCAAAAGTACAAAAAATAATCGAATGTCCCAAGTTTCTTCCCATAAAAAATAAAAGTCGCGGAACCATAGAAGGTGAGACAACTCGGCAACTACAGTTCCAACGACCAGTCTAGTTTTTCCGTTTCCGCAAAATACTTGTTTAGTAAATGATAATTATTATTTTATTAATATTCTTTATTGGGGGTAATATCCGTTATTTATATGTGAACTCAATCTTCTTGGCCTTGCCCTGGTTGAAGTTGTCGGCCTTCAGCCAGAAGCAACCTTTGCTGCCAGATGTAGCGTTCCGTACATTTTTCAATTTAATGGTGTAAGTGTAATTCCTGCTGCCTGGGATTTCCTCACCTTCGTTGCTCCTCTTGATGACTTCAGCCTTATATTTGAACCAATTGTTTGTTTTGCATTCATTGTTGGTTTCTTTCTGGGTGTCACTTACTTCTACTTCCAAGTTTTCTGGGGTTACATCATTCGATGCAATCTTTAGATTCACAGGAAGTAATTCATCTGGATAGTCGCTTGGGATGGTGATCAGGAAATCTCCTTCACTACCTTTGGCAGTACCTATATTGGTAGGACCATTAAACTGATAGTTTGCTTCGTTCACACTGAAAAGATGGATGTTTTTGTTCAACCCATGCACCTTGTCTATAAGGTGTATGACTCCTTCTCTCCAGGTGTTGTCTATTGCGCCTAACTTGTAAGTGATGGTTCCCGTCCATACGTTCTTGCTGTTATCGTATGAATAACTTTCTATCTTGGGGGCATCAGCTGTGCCGAAAGCAAGATTCTTGGTCCATGTAACCACGAAGTCAGATGGCTGCTTTTGGGCGGCATCTTCCCCTTTGTAGGTGAATTGGATGCTTTGCTCGGTGTTAGCTCCAGAGTTTATCGTTTTGTAGGTTCCTCCAATAATCGCCAATTCGTGGTTGCCGTCGGAAACTCCCGGTACAATCTGCTCCACGGTAATCCAAGGATTATTTACAGGGGCTCCTTTTATGGCTTCCTCTGAGCTTCCTTTACCATAACTCTCGTCTAGCTGGTCTATAATAATCTTGTATTCGTAATTTCGCTTGATGGCGTATGGCTTGTTGTCTTTGTCTTGCAGATATATCAGATAGTATTTCCCGCCATGACTCATTGTGACTTTTGTAGGGTCTGTCGGCAAGTTGTTCTCTTCGAATGCTGCTGTTGGGTTGTACATCTGTCCATTGTCACCTTTTAGCCTTGTCGTGTTCATGGCAGGTGTTACATAGTCAACCTTCCATACCCAATTCTTGTCTCCCGTCGTGGGGTCAAAGACGAGCTCGTTTCGATTGAATGGTGCCAATGTTCCGTATGCCACTCCATTGAATACTGATAATTTGAAATCATTGACTAGGTTGGGATTCTTTTCCTTGGCTTCCTCGCTCCAGTCGGCAGATATCTTTGCCCTGTCTCTGATGAGATGAATGATATAATCAGCCTTTTTTTTGCTCTGGTCCAGATAATCCTTTAGTTCGCTAGGGCTGTCTTTCTTGATGTAGCCCCAGTAGCGAGTCATTACGTCTTGGTTTTCTGTATGATTGGTCTCGAAAGTCGTCATGAGAATGTTTTCATGCATACCTACCCATTTCCATTGGTCGTTAAAATTAATGGTTTGGTATTGTTTGGTTGCGTTGGCAACTAAATGGATGCGAGAAGTATTGTTGGGAATTTTGGCTGTGAAATCTCTTTCTTCGGAGCTACCATCCTTGTTGATGCCACCTCCTGATACACCTGCGTTGTCTTGCTTTGCCTGTTCGCTGCTCTCAGGAATTTCATAACTTCCATCTTCATGCCTTTTCAATCCAATGATAGGGTTAAAGTCCTGGATTTCTCCAAAACCCACGAATTGACCTTCATTGTCAAAACAGAATAATTTTAAATCGTCTTTGCTTCTTATTCCTTCATTCATGAACACAGTGCTTCGCGTAGTTTCGGGCTCTTCGAAACTTGGGATGGCGATGCTGAAATGAGCAGTATAGTAACCATCCTCAGCATCACTTGTCGAAGGAGTGTCATTGACAACACTGTCTGAACATGCTGTCAACATCATTGTCAACAGCATAACCATTATGTGTATATATGTGTTAAATTGCTTCATGCTCTTACCTTATTTTATACCTTGCTCTTCAATCTTTTCTATCTCTTCGGATGTCAAATCATGAACGCATCTTACGTATTCCCCTTTAAAACTGGTATTGCTTCTCTGCTCTGATTTGCCTCCATCGAGTGTCCAGTAATATTCGCCTTGTAGCAAATCCTTGTCTATTACTTGGTTGTTTTTTTGCAGCTCTATGATTTGCTTGATTTCCTCCTTGGTCGGAAGACGCCAACCATTCAAGGCAAGCGATTCATTCTTTTTGGTAGTGGCAGTCTCGCTGTATTTTTTGCAATACTCCTTTGCTTTTTCGTTGCAGTCTACAGTACTTACTGTACTATGCCATGAAGAACCAATAATGAGCGCAGGCGAAACCGTATTGTCTGTTGACAGGCCATTCCCATTTATTGTTGGTTGGGCGATATTGATATTCTGTGCTGTCTTGTTTGTTGAGAACTGAACCGTATATAGGCGTTTGCTTAAGCTACCCCCATTTCCACTATCGCTACTGCTCAAGACGTTCATCGAATAGATAGAAGGATATTTCTTAGCCACGACATACTGCTCTACGTCATTTTGGTTTTGAACCCCTACATAAAATGTACAATAGACGATGGTTGGATATTGAGGCATCCCAGCATGGATGTCCACCCAACCTCTTTTGCTATCTGTTTTGTTATTGTTGAATCTGCAGTCAATCTGACCTTGATCCTGTCCTATTTCATTTCCTTCCTTGTCCAAGTAATATGCTTGTGGCTTTCTAATGTTGCACATATCAGAAGCAAACCATTGTATGGTCTTGTCTTGCGTTTGATTATCGTCGTAGCCTTTAATACTAACGACTGTTGGACTTACGACAAGATAACTTGTTTTGCCTGCGTTTACGTAGGTATCTTCTCCTTGTGTCCATTTGGTGATGGCCCATTTCAAGTATCCCAGATCTTTGTTGTAGTCTATATGTGTCTCTGTGTCGAGATATTTGATGTTCGCATTTATTGTATAGATATAGTTGCGCTCCAATTTCTTGTCATCTTGTGGATCACGAACAGGGATGTTGTATGTCTTGGTCATTTCTTTGCTCTTGTCATCTTTGTTTACAAAGGTGATTTCTGCAATGATTTGTGGTGCATCATCTTTTTCTGTCCATGTTGTAGCGTAACTATATGTTGTGACAGCATATTTGTTGGCTTCTATCAGCTGAGCCTCATTTGAGGCTGTATTACTTGTAATGTTAGGAGTAGCGGTTTGTCCAGCGAAGACGGAGGTGTTTGTGTTGTAGTTGGCAAATTTCCACTTTACGTCTTTGATGTCGTAACCGCTAACCGTAGAAATGATGTTCAGCTTGATTTTGGCGGCAGCTCTTACTAGCTCTACCGGGATAGTTTGAGTTTCTTCTTGCCCGATGGTATAATTTCCCATGCTGCTCATTAGGAATTTCTTGTCCGACTCTTTAAGATATGTCTTCCATATGTTATCGTCGTGCATGGTTGCAGTCAAAAGTTCATTGAGGCTTTTGCCTTTCAGGTCGTTTCCGTTTGCTACTGCATAGTAACAATAGTTTTTGCCTGTTTCCAGTTTAAACTCGTCTTTCCAGTTGCCATCGCCAATCTTCTCTGCTTTCCCTTCCTCGGGATTTACTATCTGTTTGTCAATATGCTTATTGTTATTGCTGTCAAACATCTTGAAGTCAAGGGAAAACAAATCTTTCTCATGAAGACCTTCTTCGGCTGCAACTCTTGTATTTTGCAGGTCGTTAATCATCGGTACAAAGTCCAACTGTTGACCTGTAGAACTTGTGCCAAGCTCGTCTTCAGCGGAACATCCTGCGATAAGCAATCCGATGGAGAAAGCCAAGATGCTTTTGGTGTATATGATGTATTTATCTAATTTCTTCATGATGAATGCTTTTTCTTTTGTTTTATAAAACTTGTTCAAAATGGAGATCCTTGCCAGCGTTCTTGCCACTTGTACAACCACGATATTTCAATCCTCGATTGATGATGAACTTGTCGTTCGGATATTTGGTCAAGAATATTTCTGCTTTTACTTCATGAGGCTTGGCTAGATCCAATCTGTTCTTTGGCACGACATAAAAGTAGAGCGTCTTTTTCTCTCCGCTTTCATTGATAATGAAATCTTCTATCTTGTAGGTCTTGCCGATTTCTTTGGGATTTAAAATATTGTCGTCCATGACAGGTATCTCTTTCTTGTATTCTCCTTTCTCATTGTCACATACCACAAAGCCAAACATTGGATTGTTTGTTTGGAGAATCCATGGCTTGCCATTGGTGTCAATGTCCTTGAGGGTAATCAGTGGACCACGTTCTGGAAATCCGTAATATACCTTGTAACCCCACTCGGTAGTATCGTTTTCATTTATTTCAACCCCGGTTGTCGCATCTATCCAGTTATAGCTACCTCCATCCACCCAATCGGCAACTGTAGGCTGTATGTATAGCGAGCCCATCTCTCCTTTCTCGAAGTATCCGTATATCAGGAGTTCTCGGTTGCGGATGGCTTTGCCATTTGAAGGGATGGTGAACTCGGCGCTCTTTTCTGCTCCGCCTTGGGTGAGGCGATAATAGATTGTGCCCTTGATGGCTTTAGGAGTTTCTCTCAGATAGCAGAGGTCTTGAGAGGTAATCATAGCCTTTTCTAGGCGTTCTAAGTATTGTGTTGCCGTCTCATTCTCGCCCCGTTTGTAATCTGTGGGGGAGGATACGCTCGCTATCTGGCCGTTGGCTACGCCAGCGAGTGTGATTTCTTGATGTTCATATTGGGTATCTTCTGCATACTCACGTGTGGCATTCTTGTTTGACAAGGCTGCATCGTAGTTTTCTTCGCTTGGGAATATGTAGCTATCTGTTGGAATAGTCTCGCCATTCACCACGATTTTTGTTACTTCTACATTGTCTGTCTTGCCATCAGTCTTTCTTGCAAAGAAGAAATGAAGCTTTGAGATGGCTCTGGTAAGCGGAATGCTGATGCCCCTGGAGGCTGCGGCAGCCTCTGTGTCTGCCACGTGATCGCTAACGGCGATGCCTGTGACGGCACGAGAGATGGGAAGCCCTTTGCCTTCTGGTACTTCGGTCGTTTCAGCTGTGCCATCTTTCTTGATGCCGAACGGATTGTCGAATACAGCTTTTTTCAGTTCTCCACGGGTGAGACTTTTAAAGTCTGTCTTCCCCAAATCCTTGCTTAGCTTTTCTGCCATATTGGTGCTCTCAGAGTTGGCTAGGATGTAGAGATCGATATCCTTCACTTCCTCGCCGTCTATCTTCTTGAGAAAGCGGATGCTGAGCTTTGTGGTCTCGTTTGCCACCTTGCCGTCTGTTGTCTTTGGAGATTCTTCCTTGTAGGCGATGGCTTTGCTGTTGTCATCCGAACCACTCTTGAACACCCATACTTTGATGGTGTGGATGTCGCTTTCCTGAGTTGGGTTGGCTGGGCTGAGGTCAGCATCGCTTGCTTCTCCAGTTCTGGTCACGACGGTAGACCTTGTTGAACTCGATGAGGCTGTGGAGAAATTGAGATTGAGATAGGCATTCTCGCTTTCAGTCTCAATGTCGTCCGTTTGCTCCGAACAAGAGGTGAGCAGACCTATTGTCAGCAGTGCTGTCAAAGCTGTTATCTTGAGTTTCATGTCTAATCCTTTACTTATACTTGTTTCATCTTTTTCTTTCATCTGGCAGTGTGGGTAGTACTGCCTTATTTCTTTTCTGTGTTGGAACCGAGGTCTACATTCTGTAGGTTCATCACCCAGTTGTTCACTTTTACTCGGGCATCCATACTGTATTTCGAGTCTGGGGCGGGAACGTAGAACACCAGCGTGTAGTGGTCTTGGCGATCCAGGTATTGCTGGTCGGTCCAATCCTTGCCGTAACGGTCGCTGGCGCAGAGTGAGAGGAACCAAGGCAGCGAGTGGTTGAAGATGACTTTGCCGATTCTTTTGTCGGTGATAACGATTCGTTTGTCGTCATATTCGTTGGTTCCTTCCGTTGCACGACTCTTGTTATCGTCTTTGGTCTCAAACATACGTGATGACGAGAGGTCGTAAACCAAAGCTTTTTCCACATCTTCGCCTTCTACCTCGGTCTTGCCGCTGTGGTTTTCTACCAGTTGCTTGTCGTATGGCAGGTAGGTGATGGCTTTCGGCTTCACCTTGTCTCCCTTGTAGTCGAGTAGGGCAGCGGAGCCCTTTATCTCTACGTCGAAGTTGTCGGCTGTGAACCCTTCTTGGTTAGGCTCGAATGGGAGCATCACCACTCGATAGGTCTTTGTACATTTCATCAAGCTTAGTTCTCCTGTTGCATCATTCTCTCCGTCGAAGCTGAGTGAGTCCTGGGCGGTATAGAGGGCGGTGAAGTGTTTGTCGTTAAGTGATTCTTCTCCGTTTTTCTTGCCCATTTCCTCTTGCAGGTCATCGATGGTGGATACGCCAGGGGTGAGTTGTGTGAAGCTGAACTCCATCTCGTCATCGCCCTCGGCTCTACTGGCTGTAGGTTGTTTGTCGCGTGCCAAGCAAACAAAGGTGTATTTGCCTGCTTGCAGGTCGGTGATTTGCATCTCGTGTCCAGTCTCGAATTTGTCGGCAGACTCCGTATAGTTATCGACGAATTTTCCATTTTTGTCGAAGACATATACGTTGAGGTTCTTCACCTCTGCGGAGAATGCATCCGCTTCCTTCACATTGTAAGTGTAGTCGAACTTGAGAGACAGCTTGGCTGTAGGACAGCCGGTGATGTCGTCTTTCATGCAAGAAGAGAGCGATGAAAGGGCGATGGCTGAGAAACAAACTACTTTGCAACAGTTTTTGATGAAGAAATGTGCCATGTCTTTATGATGTTTATATGATTTCTGTAATATATATAGTTGTGTGCCGATGAGGCTCGGCATCCTTGTTTTCTACTAGAAGTGGTGCTTTCGTTGAAGCACAAGTTTTGTTTTCCCGTCTTTTCTGTTGACGGCAATATAGCGTGTCTAAAAGAGAGTGTTTTAAATTCTCTCGGAGGAATGCTCCTCCGAGAGAAAGGTATATATAAAAATACTAATATTTATGCGTAGTGACGTGTAATCAATGATGATATTTTACTTCAAGTCAACATCCTGAGTGTTCTGAACCCAAGGGTTAACAGAAACTTCCACGTCGAGGTAGTACATAGGCTTCTTATCAGTATTGCCATTAGGTACATCTGCACCGATGTTGAAGAGATTCTTTACGTTCAACTGGTATACAGTGTTACGCTGGATGGCGTTCTCGTAGCCGATGAAATTGTCCTTGATAGTCTGCTTGTAGTAGGTCTTACCTGCACGGAATACTTCGATGGTGTTGTTGGCACGGAAGGCAGACAACTCCTCTTCTGTAGCAGTAATCTTGCCATCGACAATCTTCAACTCAGCCTTGAGTGCATCTGCACTCTTGCCACCGAAGAGAACTGGCTGATCTTTGTAAGCCTCATAGATAGCATTGATGCTTGTGTAAATCACACCATTGTAACGATAGAAAGTACCATCTGTGCAATCTGCACCCTGATTAGCTGCATCTGTGAGCTTTACAGTGTACTCGAAATACATGAATGTAGCGTTTTCGCTGTTGTTGTTCTCGAAAACGTAGTCCTTGGCGTCCTCACCGATTTCGTTGAAATATTCAGCGTTGTCCATTCTTGTAGCAGTACCGAACTCGCTCTTTGGCTGGTAATATGTGATGCCATCAGGAATGAGCAAATCAGCATCATTCCACTTCTGCATGATGTTGGTCTTGTTTGTTAAGTTGGAGATGGCATAGCCTGTCAAGTTTACGCTCTCAACTTTGGCACGAGCATCTTCCATAGCTTTCTTCTCTGCATCGGTAGCATCCTCCTTTGTGTATGCCTTGATGGTTGTAGCCTCAGATGTAGGCTGGTCGATGCGAGCTACAAGACGCTCCAATTTGATGGTGCCAGAAACCTTAGCGCCATTATTGCTGTCCTTGTTGGCATCGGTGAACTGCACGGTATAGCTGTTGCCATCGACGCTCTTGTCGTTTTCATTGAACATAGCGAACTTGTTGTCCTCTACATATGGCTTGGCAAACTTTTCGGTTGCAGTGAATACATTCTCCCAAGGCTTAGCGTCTGTTGCATTGGCCAAGAAGTAAACTTTATATTCTGTGTTGGCTTGTACGTTCTGAACAGGAACGAGAAGCTGTGTCTTACCAGTCCCTTCATCCTTGAAACTTACATTTGCGAACTCTGTACCAGAGATTGTCTTCTGATAAACGATGTTGCCTGTTGCGTCTACTAGATAGAAAGTGCCACTTGTGATGTTAGACTCAGCAGCTGTCGCATTATACTTGTTGCTCTGAACAGTTCTTGTGCCATTAGCGTTAGGAGTCTGCACTGTCAAAGTCATGTAGAACTCACCAATTTTCTCCTGGCCAGCGTTTCCTGCCAAATCATCGTTGCTGCTGCAGCTTGTGAATGTCAAAGCGGCTGCAGATACCAAGCTCATTACGAGCAAATTCATCTTTTTCATAATCTTTTACTTAATACTTGAAAAATTAAAATGTTATACAATTATATTCTCTTTACTTTACTTATCTTGCGCCCCTTGGGGTAGAGGGGCGATGTTGTTTCTTTTACTGTAGATATTTCAAAATCTTGTCGAGGTTCTCCTGAGCACCCTTCAATCCGGCTGCGGCTGCCTTGGCGAAGTATGTCTTGGCTCCCTGGTAGTCTTCCTTCAGTACGGCGAGGCAACCACGGGCGTTGTCGGCCTCGGCGTTGTCGCCGGCTTTCTGCAGATACTTCTCTGCGCTCACCTTGTCTTCACGCTCGATGGCTATGTAAGCGGCATTCAGGTTGGCCACCTTGTCTTCTGGGAACATCTTGACGGCTGTCTCGAATACTTTGTTGTAGTCTTCGCTTCCCTTCTCTGATGCCTGCGCCACCATGTACATCTCTTGTAGCGAAAGCTTCTGCGGACGGGTGCGCATCACTTCTTTGGCTTCTTCCACGTTGAATGCCTTCACGTCATACTCGATGGTGTAGTCGGTGCGGCGTAAGGCTGGCCAAACATTCTTCACCAAGTATTTGTAAGCCTCTCCAGCCTTGTTGAGCAAAGCCTTCTCCTTTTCGTCGGGCTTCATCTGGCTGTTGATGATTCTTGTGGCGATTTCTTTCTGTGGAATGTCATGCTCTGCGATGTATTGGCGAGTGCCCTCCCAGTCTTCGGCAGTGGATGTCACATTGCAGAGCTTCTTGTCTACGCCGTAGGTGTCAACCAAGTATTTGTTGAGCGTCTGGGTTCGGCTGTTAGCCAGTTTTTCGTTGTTGGCGTATCTTCCGTCTGGCGAAGCGTAGCCATGTAGCTTGATGGATGTGATGGTTACGTCAGGGTCGTCCTTCACAAGATAGATGGTCTTGCGAATGGTTTCCAGTTCCTTGGCGTTGTTGCCGAGGTTGGCGAGGATGTCCCACTTGTTGATGACGAAGTTCAAGCGTGCCGAACCGTTTTCCTGTCTTCTCTTGATTGCCTCTGCCTTTGGCTCTATATAGGCATGGTAGAGTTTGGCAGGAGTGGAGAGGGCTTCACCTTCTGGGTTGAGGATGCCGTCGGCTAGGAGCGTCTGGTTGCAACCGCAGGTGTCGTGACCGATGGCGAACATCGAGTTCTTCATCCAGTCCTGGTAGGGAGTGGTGTAGGCGTAATGGATGGTTTGTGCTTGGTTGTTCTTGCGTTGTGCCACGATGAGAGGGTTCGTGGTGGCAGATTTCTTGTTGCGCAAGTAATATATGTATCTTTTGCGCCCCATCACTTCTACTGATGGCAACTTGAGCGTGTCTTGCTCGTTGAGGATGATAGGGGTATAGATGAGACCACGGTTGCTGCCCAGCTTCACTTTGTCGAGATTCAGGTCCATGATGATGTTCACGTCGTCCCCCTTCTTTTTGATTTCCTTGTTCAGTATCTCGATGTCTTTGCCTGCCTTGTCTTGTGCTTCTGCATTCAGAGGCAAGCCAAGGGATGCGATAGTTATCGCTGTGCTTAATACCTTATATATATTATTCATTTTGATTGACGCTATAAAAATGTTGGATTTTTGATTAGAACACATACACTAGGTTGAGGGCTGCCTTGGTAGGACCTACATAGTTGTGAGGCTTGTCGTTCTCCAATTTCTCTCCACACTCGGCACACTCAAACTTGTCGGAGCGAGAATATATGTAGCCCAGTCCCAGCTCTGCCTCAAAGTTCCAGTGCTTGGATAGTGCCCAGGTGTATCCGTAGGCGACACCTGCGCCTACGAACCATCCTTCATATCTATAGTCTTTCAGTTTGGAAAAATCGGTGCCGAGAAACTTGAAGTCCAAGTCTACGCCACCAATGTTGTGTGATCCAGCAAGGGCGTGGAAGCCCACGAAATGTCCCATCATCTTGTTGCAGAACCAGTATCTAGCCTCTGGCTGCACCATCCAATGTTTCCATTTCTTGTTGTTGGAAAATGTCCAAGGATTGTAGTTTCCGGAAACATCCAGTGTCCATTTGGGCGAAAGACCGAACTCTACACCTAGGTTTATGGTGGTCGTTGCATCATAAAGCAGGTTGGTCTTTACCGCCGCCTTCTGTGCCAAGGCAGGACAGATGAAACTACTACCCGCCAAAAGCACAGTGAAAATCCTTTTCTTCATACCTCAAATTATTAAAACAATTTTTAAATGATTTGAGTGATTAATAATAATCACCTTTTACTTATTACTTATACTTACTTATACTCTTATCGTTGCGGAATCCGTTTACTTCCGCTTTACTTTCAGCGATACTTTCATCGCCTCGTTTGGTTTACGGCTGCAAAATTATAAAATAGATAGAAATACTGCAACTGTTCTTACACTGAAAAATACTGAAAATGCTGTATTTCTTGATTTTTTAGCACTGATATTTGCTTAAAGTTGTTAAAAGTGAACGATTCTTTTACTATTTTGATACGATTTTAGCATTTAAGTCGTATCTTTGCAACCACTAAAACGACCTAAGGGATTGAGTGGCAATATGACAAATATTTGCTATCCAAACTAATAAAAGTATAAGTAAAACGTTAATAAACTAAATCAAAAGGAAATGGAATTGAGAAGTCTTGTGGTAAAATGGATGTTTGAGGTAGAACGGCATTTCTACCCCCAATATTGTGGTGTGGTAGATCGCAGGCGAATGATAGCCTATCTACTTTTTACCTTCTGTGAACTGGCGATTATCCCTTACCATCTTATTTTGTTTCTTTGGCTCAAGGAGCCATGGGGATTGTCGCTCACGCTTGTGCATCTAGCCTTGTTCACGGGGTTGCAGTTTGCCATTTGGACAAGGAAAATCTCGTTTGTAAAGGGCATCTCGTGTTTTTACTTATTGTTTTTCTCCAAGTTGGCGGTGGATAGTGTGTTCAGCGTTCTCTTCGGTAGCCGGCAAGATGAGCTGAGTGTTGTCGGTGATGTATTCATCATGTTTATCTTGTCTATAGCGGCTTTGAGCCAGTTGCTTTATAAGACATCCCTTGCCATTTCCCTGGGCTTGATTCCGGTTATTGTTTTTTATTTCGCCAACAATCCCGTTTTGTTTTCTCTTTTCAGTGCCAAGGCGATATTCGTGGGGTTCATCATGAATGTCTATGTGGCGGTATATAACATGAAGGTGGTGACCAAGGGGCTTCGCCAACCCCACCGTGTGAATAGCATCGAACAGAGAGCGCTCAATATGCTAGCCGATCTGAAGGACAAGAACGACGACCGGGCCGGCAATCTCATCGCCCGGCTGGAACCCGACTTGAGGCAGAACATTATCTCTACAGCTTCTGAGCACCTGCGAAGGGAAGAGTTGGATAGAGTGGTATGGGATCATATTTGCGAAGGTTTGACCAACAGCGAAAAGGAGATTTGCAAGCTCATACTTCAGGGGAAGACGCTGAAGGAAGTCTGTACCCAATTGGGCAAGAGTGAGTCGAATGTCACCAGCCAGCGTTGCCATATTCGCAAGAAATTGAATATGGATAGAAAAGCAGACTTGAAGCGAACGCTGGAGATTCGGTTCTTTGAGGCAAAAAAGGCAGCTAGTGTATCCTAGCCGCCCTGGAATTCTGCTTATTTTGATGCTGATAGCAGCCAGAAAGCATGCTGGTACGAATGAACATGCTTTCTGTATGTGATAAATAAGGAAAAAACTTCTTTCAGAGCCAAAGGCTTAGTCCTCCATCCGGAGGAAAGCCTTTGGCAGATATTTGATGAGGTCGCCGGCGATGAGGCTCTCCTTGCCCAGGTCTTTGATGGCAAGGTCGCCTGCCAGGCCATGTAAGTGCATGCCCAGTCGGCACGCATCGGCTTGCTTGTAGCCACGAGCCAGCAGCCCCGTGATGATACCTGTGAGTACATCGCCACTTCCTGCCGTAGCCATTCCGCTGTTGCCTGTGGAGCAAAACTCAATCTTTCCGTCGGGATGACAGAGGGCAGAGTAGTGCCCCTTCAATATAATGTATGCCTGTAGGCGCTCTGCCAGTTCGCTGGCTTTCGACAGACGCTCGCTGCAACTGCTGCTTTGGTTGCCAGCCAGGCGATCAAACTCCTTTGGGTGTGGTGTGAGGATGATGTCCTTGGGCAGTTGCTGCATCCATGCTCGATGAGAGGATAGGATGTTGATGGCGTCGGCATCTATCACCACCGGACAGGTGGCTCGGCGCAGTTGGGCGATGAGGGCGATGGCTGTAGCCTCGCTCGTTCCCAATCCGGGACCTACTCCCATGGCGTCGAAAAATTCCGTGTCTACAGGTTCGCTGAATATCGTTTCCTCCGTGTCCATTTGCAACACAGCCTCGGGCACGGATATTTGCATAATCTCATAGTTTCGTTTGGGCGTATGGGTGGTCACCTTGCCGGCACCACTCCTCAGGCAAGCCTTGGTGGCGAGCACGGCGGCACCGCTCATGCCATAGCTTCCGGCTATGATGAGCGCATTGCCCATGCTGCCCTTGTGGGCGAAATCGTTGCGAGGGCGTATCAACTGGCGGATGTCATTCTCCTCCAGGATGCGGCATCGGCAGTCTGTCTTCTGGATGTATTCTTGCGAGAGGCGAATGTCGAGCACCTTCAGGCGGCCCAGATATTGTTGGTTGTCTGCCATCAACATCGACAACTTCTTCTGTTGCAGGGTGAGCGTAAGGTCGGCGTGGATGATGTTGGCGTGGATATTATAGGTGTTGTCCTCGGTCATGAGACCTGTCGGGATGTCGATGCTCACTACCTTGGCTGGGCTTTGGTTGATGTATTTCACCATGGCGGCGAATCCCCCTGCCAGAGGCTTGTTGAGGCCGCTGCCGAAGAGACCGTCCACCACCAACGTGTCGGCGTTGAGCTGTGGAGGGTCGAAGTTGACTGTGATTTCTGTGAATTGTTTCGCATGTTTACCCTCGACGAGTCGCTTTTTGTTGGTGGCACAGTCGGCGGAAAGTTTGTTGTGCACGTTGAAGAGGAACACGTTCACCTGGTAGCCGTCCTCTCCCAGCATGCGAGCCACCGCCAAGGCGTCGCCGCCATTGTTGCCTGGTCCTGCGAAAACCACTACGGGAGTGCGGTTGGACCATTCCTCCTCGATGGCACGGGTGATAGCTTTGGCAGCTCGTTCCATCAGGTTGAGCGAGGTTATAGGCTCGTGTTCTATGGTGTATTTGTCGAGCTCATGAATCTGAGCGCTTGTGAATATTTTCATATGCGAAATTGGTTAAAACTATGTTTTTTTGCTGAAATCCTTGATATATTTAGACTTCTAAGTGCAAAAGTACTAAAAAAAGGTGTATGAAAGCACGATGTTTCACGATTTTTTCGTAATTTTGCACAAAATATTTATTTTCGTAGACTATGGGTATAGTAAAAATCAAGGATAAGACCTTCAAGACTTCGATTCCTGAGGCCGAAATCTTGAAGAAGGTACAGGTCGTAGCCGACCGTCTCAACAAGGACTATGAGGGCAAGACCCCAGTGTTCTTGGCAGTATTGAATGGTTCGTTCATCTTCGCAGCCGACTTGATGCGAATGATTACGATACCAAGCGAAATCTCGTTTGTGAAATATGCTTCCTACGAGGGCACCTCCTCTACCGGCAGCATGAAGACCCTCATGGGCTTGAACCACGACTTGAAAGGTCGCCACGTTGTCATCGTGGAGGACATCGTAGACTCTGGTTTCACCATGAAGCACATGATAGAAGACTTGAAGAAGTACAATCCTGCTTCTATCGAGATCTGTTCGCTTCTCGTCAAGCCGGGCAACTTGAAGGTGGACCTCGACATCAACTATGCTGTCATGGAAATCCCTAACGACTTCATCGTGGGTTATGGCCTCGACTATGACCAGGAAGGTCGCAACCTTCGAGACATCTACACGATTGTGGAATAACATATTATAATATATAATAAAGAAAGATGAAAAATATCGTAATTTTCGGCGCTCCAGGTGCAGGTAAGGGCACACAGAGCGACAAGTTGATTGAGAAGTATGGTCTCGGTCACATTTCTACAGGTGACGTTCTTCGTAACGAAATCAAGAATGGTACAGAGCTTGGCAAGACAGCCAAGGGTTATATCGACAATGGTCAGTTGATTCCAGACGAGTTGATGATCGACATCCTCGCTAGCGTATACGATAGCTTCGGCAAGGAGCACGCAGGTGTTATCTTCGACGGTTTCCCACGTACCACTCCACAGGCTGAGGCTCTCAAGAAGATGCTTGCTGAGCGTGGCCACAAGGTAGCTGCCATGATCGAGCTCGCCGTGCCAGAGGATGAGTTGATGAAGCGCCTTATCAACCGTGGTAAGGAGAGCGGTCGCTCTGACGACAACGAGGAGACCATCAAGAAGCGTCTCAACGTATATCATACACAGACAGCTCCTCTCATCGACTGGTATGAGAAGGAGGGCATCCACCACCACATCGAGGGTCTCGGCACTGTAGATGAGATCTTCGCTCGTGTTTGTGATGTGATCGACAATCTCTAATTTTTTATATGCAATGGTCTTCCCCGCAACTGCGGGGAAGATTTATTTAAAAAACATAATATGGCTGAATCCAATTTCGTAGACTACGTAAAGATACAATGCCGCTCTGGTAAGGGTGGCAAGGGCTCCATGCACCTGCGCCACGTGAAGTACCAACCGAATGGCGGTCCTGACGGTGGCGACGGCGGACGTGGAGGAAGCATCTATCTGCGCGGCAACCACAACTACTGGACGTTGCTGCACCTCAAATATCAGCGCCACTTCTTCGCCGAGCATGGTGGAAACGGTGGGCGCGACAAGTGCCACGGCACTGACGGCAAGGACATCTACATCGACGTGCCTTGCGGAACCGTGGTGTATAATGCCGAGACGGGCAAGTATGTATGTGATGTGACATACGACGGGCAGGAAGTGCTGCTCCTCAAGGGTGGCCGTGGTGGACTGGGCAATTTCCAGTTCCGTACCTCCACCAACCAGGCTCCTCGCTATGCGCAGCCTGGCGAGCCTATGCAGGAGATGACCATCATCATGGAGCTGAAGCTCTTGGCCGATGTGGGTCTTGTGGGCTTCCCTAACGCCGGCAAGTCTACCTTGCTGAGCGCCGTGTCGAGTGCCCGTCCGAAGATAGCCAATTATCCGTTTACTACGCTCGAACCATCACTGGGCATCGTGGATTACCGCGACCACCAGAGCTTTGTCATGGCCGACATCCCGGGTATCATCGAGGGTGCGAGCGAAGGAAAGGGTTTGGGCTTGCGATTCCTGCGCCACATCGAGCGCAACTCGCTCTTGTTGTTCATGGTGCCAGGCGACACCGACGACATCAAGAAGGAGTATGAGGTATTGCTGGGTGAGCTCAAGAACTTCAACCCAGAGATGCTCGACAAGCATCGTGTGCTCGCCATCACCAAGTGCGACTTGCTCGATGACGAACTTATAGAGATGCTCAAGGAAACCTTGCCTACCGACCTCCCTGTGGTGTTCATTTCTTCCGTTACCGGACAGGGCATCCAGGAGTTGAAAGATGTGCTTTGGAAGGAACTCAACTCGGAGAGCAACAAGCTCCAGGAGATTACCTCCGAGGATACCCTCGTGCATCGCGACAAGGATATGTCTCGATTCCAGAAGGAGATGGAGGCAGAAGGCGAGGACGTGGTGGAATACATCGACGATGATGAAATCGAGGATGTAGACGACCTCGATGACTTCGAATACGAGTAATTTCGCACATGGATCTCACAGATCTCACGGATTTTTTAGATAAGAAAATTCTGTTTTATGTTGAAAGAATATCATATAGCCGCTGGTGTCAAGGCTTTCTCCACCACTCGCAAGGGTGGCGTGAGCACGGGCAACTATGGCGAATTCAATATCAATGAGTATTGTGGCGACGAGCCTGAGAACATCGCTCAGAACCGCAAGTTGTTGGCGGATGAACTTGGCATCGCTACCGACCGCATCATCATGCCTCATCAGGTGCATGGGGTGGAGGTGCGACAGATTGCCGCCGAGTATCTCAGTATGCCTGAGAACATCCGCAAGATGGTGCTCGAAGGGGTGGATGCCGTGATGACCGACCAGACGGGTGTTTGCGTGGGAGTATCCACAGCCGACTGCATCCCAATCCTTCTCTATGATGAGGAGCATCATGCCGTGGCAGCCATCCATGCCGGATGGAGAGGCACCTTGGCGCGCATCGTACACAAAACCCTGCAGGAGATGGCTTTCGCCTATCAGTCCGCCCCGAAGAAGTTGAAGGCAGTGATAGGCCCAGGCATCTCGCTCGACAACTTCGAGGTGGGCGACGAGGTTTACGAGGCTTTCGAGCAGGCAGCCTTCCCTATGGGCGAGATTTCCGAGCAACGCCCTAACGCCGCCTTCCATGTTTCGGCCGCCGAGAGAGACCGCATGGCTGAGGCTGGCAACATCGAGCAACCGCTCAAGTGGCACATCAACCTGCCGCTCTGCAACAAGCAAATCTTGATACATTGCGGTGTGCCGGAGGCTAACATCCAGGATTGTGGCATCTGCACTTACGCCCACAGCGATGAGTTCTTCTCGGCTCGCAAGCTGGGCACGGAGAGCGGGCGCATCTATACAGCCATCTTGATGGAGAAATAATAAAGCGTATTGATAATAAATAAGGGATAACATCCATTTCTTTCTTTTCTAAGTACTTTGGGAGAGGAAGAAATGGATGTTTGTCTTTATATATAAATAAGGTAAACATGAAAAGTAAAATGATTAAGCATGGCTTAGGCTTGCTAGCTGCATCGGGAGTGATGTTCCTGTCGCTCTCCAGCTTCATGCCTGCCAAGAATGTCTTTACCACCGCCGAACAGCAGCAGGTGAGCATCGCTACCCCAGGGCTCTTTGCCCAGAGTCAAGCCTTCAACGTCGACTTTGAGATATTCCGTGGTTCGGAATATTCCTTCCCGCTTCCTGTGGGCAAGGCTGCCTTGGTTAATGGTAACAGCGTGATGCGCATCTCTACCTCGAAGGGCGATGCGGTGAAGGCGATGTTTGATGGTTATGTGCGCTTGGCTCGCAAGACCGAGTCGATGGGCAACGTCATCGTAGTGCGCCACGACAACGGACTGGAGACGGTCTACGCCAACAATGCGGAAAACCTGGTGAAGGTGGGAGCGCATGTGGAGGCTGGGCAGACTATCGCCATTGTGGGCACCAAGGATGGAGAGACCTATTGCGACTTCTCCATCATGGTGAACGGTGGTAGATTGAACCCCGAGACTTTCATCGAGTTGAAGAGCCATAAGTTGCGCCGCCAGACGGTGCAGTTTCGTAAGTCGGGCTCACGTGTCATCGCCTCTGTCGTAGGCGGCAAGGATTCTTCCGCCGGCAGGGATGCCATCGAGAAGGGCAATAGTGCCAAGAATGGCAGCAAGAAAGCCGCCCGAGGCTTGACGCTCGACCCCGACGAGGTGAATGATCCTTTCACTATCACCAACACCTTCGAGCTTGATTTGGAGAAAATGGAGGAGAAGGCGTGGGCTTATCCGTTGCCAGGCGCTCGTGTCATCAGTCCTTACGGAGGCAAGCGCCGCCATTCGGGAGTAGACCTCAAGACTTGTCCTAACGACGAAATAGTGGCTGCCTTCGACGGCACGGTGGTTGCCTCTGGTCCCTTCTATGGCTACGGCAACTGCATTCGCATCAAGCATGCCTATGGTTTCGAGACCCTCTATAGCCACCAAAGCAAGAACAAGGTGAAGGTGGGACAGAAGGTGAAGGCTGGCGAAGTAATTGGTTTGACGGGGCGCACGGGGCGTGCCACTACCGAGCATCTTCATTTCGAGATAAGTTTCGGTGGTCGCCGAATAGACCCTGCCATCGTCTTCGACCACAGTGGGCATAAGCTCAAGGCGGTCACGCTACACCTTACCAAGGGCAAGGGCGTGAAGAGCGTCAAGAACTAGGGCTTTTGTTAAAAAACTAGGGGATAAATCGAATGCTGCGGAGCCTTGGGCGGTTTACTGCCATACTGTGGCAGTAGATTGCCTCGGCTATGGCAGTTTTTTGCCCTAGCTAGGCAGTTATATTTTCATCGCGGAGAAAATCTTGAAAGGGGTAATTGTAGAGAATAGAATTGGCAAAAGTACTACACACTACACCAAATTGCTGTAATTCGCTGAATATAAAGTTGTTCTGTGGGTGTAATGTCGGTGTTCACACTTCACTCACACTACACCACACTTCACCTTTTCTCTTCTCCAGCGGGGGGGTGTAGTGTGGTGTAGTGTTGGTGTAGTGTCAGTTGTCACACTACACCCTTTTATTCTGCTGAACATCAGCGAGTTATGCAAGATTGGTGTAGTGTGAAGTAGAAAACGGAAATCCGTCGCTTATCTTTTCTGACTCTTACGGTTGGCGCGTTGCTGGCGATATTTCGCCTTTTGGCGGGCAGAGCCGCTGCCATGCGCCCCTGTAATATACTTTTTCTTCTTGGCCTTGGTTTTCACCTTGTCGTCGTTGTCCTTCTTCGGACCTCCGCCGCCCTTGAACACCATGCCGCCCATGATAATATCGTCAATATCGCTCATATATTTATCACTTAAAATTAGTGGTGGAACAAACGTACGTGAGTGAACGCCATGGCAATGCCGTATTTGTCGCAAGTCTCGATCACATTGTCGTCACGGATAGAACCGCCAGCCTCTGCGATATACTGCACGCCGCTCTTGTGGGCACGCTCGATGTTGTCGCCGAATGGGAAGAATGCATCGCTACCGAGAGCCACGCCTGTGTTCTTCGCAATCCACGCCTTCTTCTCCTCACGTGTCAAAGGCTCTGGCTTCTCTGTGAAGAACTGCTCCCATACGCCATCCTGGAGAACATCCTCCCACTCGTCGGAGATGTATACGTTGATGGTGTTGTCGCGGTCGGCACGGCGAATCTTCTCCTTGAAAGGCAAGTTCATCACCTTAGGGCACTGGCGCAACCACCACTCGTCTGCCTTGTTGCCAGCCAAGCGAGTACAGTGGATACGGCTCTGCTGTCCGGCACCGATACCGATGGCCTGACCATCCTTCACATAGCATACAGAGTTGCTCTGCGTATACTTCAGGGTGATGAGCGAGATGATGAGGTCGCGCTTAGCCTCGGCAGAGAAAGTCTTGTTCTTGGTTGGGATGTCCTCGAAGAGAGCTGGGTCGTCGAGTTTCACCTCGTTGCGTCCCTGTTCGAATGTTACTCCAAACACCTGCTTGTGCTCGATAGGAGCAGGCACATAGTCTGGGTCAATCTTGATGACGCAGTAAGTGCCCTTGCGCTTGGCCTTCAAAATCTCGATGGCCTCGGGGGTGAAGCCAGGGGCGATGACACCATCGCTCACCTCACGCTTGATGAGGAGGGCCGTAGGCTCGTCGCATACGTCGCTCAGGGCTACGAAATCGCCGTAAGAGCACATGCGGTCGGCACCACGTGCACGAGCATAGGCACAAGCCAATGGGGAAAGTTCGAAGTTCACGTCGTCGACGAAGTAAATTTTCTTCAGCGTGTCGCTCAATGGCAAGCCGATGGCAGCTCCGGCAGGAGAAACGTGTTTGAAACTAGCGGCGGCAGGCATTCCTGTGGCAGCCTTGAGCTCCTTGACCAATTGCCAAGAGTTGAAGGCGTCGAGGAAATTGATGTAGCCAGGACGACCGTTGATTACTTCGATAGGCAGATCTCTTCCGTCATCCATGTAGATGCGAGAAGGTTTCTGGTTTGGATTACATCCGTACTTTAGTGCTAATTCTTTCATATTTCTAAGACTTATTTAGAATATTGCTGCAAAAATACAACTTTTTTATGGTATAAACAAAAATAATTGAGAAAACATTATTCACTTTCATTCTTTTTGTGTACTTTTGCTGCCGAAAGATTGAGAAAGGTATAGAGATAATTACGTTAGGGTAAATTGTTATGAAACAGGATTTGAAATTGCTTGCCGAAGCGCTTGAGAAAAAACTCGGCAAGGCACACGTGTTGCACAAGATGTGGGACGTGCTGAAAGGAAAGGAAAAGCCTTCTCGCCAAACACTGGATCGACTGGCCCTGCTGGCTGGCTTCCAAAGCTGGGACGATTTCCAAGGTGCCTTGCACGGCACGGAAGATGGACTCGTAAACTATAGTACGGGCGAGAAATGATTTTGATTTTTTTATGATTGATGATAGTTAGTATCATTCAAAAGGTTTTAAGGTAGTTAAAAAGGGGAACAAGTCGTGATGACCAGTTCCCCTTTATTTTTTCTAATCTTAAACAGGTTTCCTAAGAAATTACTCTGCGCCCTTAGCTACAGTCTTCTTCTCAGCGATACGAGCCTTCTTACCTGTAAGGTTACGCAAGTAATACAACTTAGCGCGACGTACCTTACCATGCTTGTTCACCTCGATAGAGTCGATAGCTGGTGACTCGATAGGGAAGATACGCTCTACACCTACAGTACCAGACATCTTGCGAACTGTGAAACGCTTCTTGTCACCGTGACCAGAGATCTTGATGACTACACCACGATAGAGCTGGATACGCTCCTTAGTACCCTCGACGATTTTGTAAGCGACTGTGATAGTGTCACCTGCCTTGAACTCAGGGAACTTCTTGCCGGTTGCAAATGCTTCTTCAGCAACTTTAATCAAATCCATTTTTTGTATAAAATTAAAAATTGTTTGTCGTTCCTGCGCAACATGGACGAGCAACACTTCTGCCCAGACAACAGCGGTTACGCCGAAAAGCGGGTGCAAAGTTACGACTTTTTCTTGTATCTCGCAAATTTTCAGTCAGTTTCTTTCCTTTTTCTCACAGATTTAACTCTTTTTCTTCCTTGTAACTGTCTTTTCCCACAGATTTCACGGATTTCACAGATTTATTTTGTACTTTTGCATTCCAAAACATGAAGGAATAATTCAAAGCATGAAGTAATGATAAGTATGAAGAAAAAGACTAGTATGAAGATGGTGCTTGCATCGGCGATGATAATGCTGATGGCAAGCCCGGCCTTTGCCCAGAAATATAAGGTGGCGAAGGTGGAGCGCACTCGCATCCTCATCGACCAGCGTTGGGATGCGGAGCCTGATGAGGAGGCTGCCAAGTTTATCGCTCCATATAAGAGTAAGGTGGATAGCATCATGGGACCTGTGGTGGGCACCATCGCTCACGACATGACTCGCCATCGCCCGGAGAGCGAACTCAGCAATCTGCTCTGCGACATCCTCGTATGGGGTGGCAAGGCTTTCAACGAGCAGCCGGTCTTCGCGGTCTACAACATGGGTGGCATCCGTGCCAACCTCGCCAAGGGAAACGTGACTGTGGGTGATGTGAACGAGATTGCGCCTTTCGAGAACAAGATTTGCTTCCTTACGCTTACGGGCGACAAGGTGCTGGAGCTCTTCCAGCAGATAGCGCATCGTGGGGGAGAGGGACTCAGCCACGCCGTGCGCCTGGTCATCACCAAGGATGGCCATCTCAAGAGCGTTACCTTGAATGGTGAGCCAGTAGACCCAGCCAAGAAATATCGCATCGCCACGCTCGACTACCTTGCCGAGGGCAACGACCAGATGGTGGCTTTCAAGAGTGGCACCGATGTGGTTTCTCCGAAGGCTAAGGAGAATAACGTGCGCTACATCATCATGGACTATTTCCGTGAGAAGGCGAAGCAAGGAGAAACTGTAAGTTCGAAGATTGAAGGCCGCTGCGTGGTAGAATAAGAAAACAGATTGATTTATGAAGAAATTAGTAGTATATATAATGATGTGTTTCTGTGCCATGAATGTGATGGCGCAGAAAAAGTTGGTGGTGCTCCATACCAATGACACCCATTCGTGCGTGATGCCTATCAACCCAAACCTCGCCGATACGGCGATGGCGAATCGTGGTGGCTATCTTCGCCGTGTGGCGATGGTTAAGCAGGAGCGCATGGCTAATCCCGACTTGTTGCTCTTCGACAGCGGCGATTTCTCGCAGGGCTCGCCTTACTATTCGCTCTTCAAGGGCGATGTGGAGGTAGGACTCATGAACGAGATGAAATATGATGCCGCCACCATCGGCAACCATGAGTTCGATTTTGGCATCGACAATATGGTGCGCATTTTCAAGATGGCGAAGTTCCCGATAGTTTGCAGCAACTACGATTTCACGGGTACTCCTTTGGTGGATGTCGTGAAGCCATACGTCATCTTGCATCGCCAGGGCTTGAAGATTGGCGTCTTTGGTCTTTGCCCTGAGCTCAAGGGCTTGGTGAGCGAGGCCAACTATGGACCTATCAAGTATCTCGACCCTGTGCAGAAGGGCGAGGAGATGGCTGAGTTCTTGAAGAAGAAAAAGAAGTGCGACGTTATCATCTGTCTCTCTCACCTGGGATGGAACATAGATGGGATAGACGACACCGAACTGGTGCCTGGCACCCGATACATCGACTTGGTGCTCGGCGGTCATAGCCACACTTACTTCAAGAACCTAAGATACTTGAAAAATCTCGATGGCAAGGAGGTTCCTGTTGACCAAAATGGCAAGAGTGCCATCTGGGTAGGCAAGATGACCTTGGACATCGTGAAGAATAAGTAATCTCTTTATGTGTATAAGTTATAAGGAATAAAACCAAAAAGGCTCCCTAGCTTAGGGAGCCTTTTTGGTTTTATTCCTTGTTGGAGCTAGCGTATAGACCGATGCAAGCACCGATGAAACCACCGCTCTTCTGTGTACTCAGGTTGCTGGCGTCCACACCCTTGGCGAGCAACTGCCAGTCGCCTCCTTCCTCGGCATAGTAGAAGTCGTAATATCTATCATGTCCTTCTACCTTGAGGCGAAGTTTACCAGCCTTGATAGGTGCTGAGGCTATCTGCACATTGTTTTTCTCCGCACGGGTCAAGGTGACGAGGAGCTGACCTTTCTTCATGGTCTTGCCCAATACGAAGTTGTGGTCTTCCTTCTGGAGAAGAGCCAAACCGGCGATTTCCTTGTCGTTGCGAGGCGTGAAGTTGATTTCGGTCTCGGCGCTGAATGTGCCGTGCTGCTGGCGAGCCCAGATGGCAGACATAGGCTCACGCTTGTAGATATTGCCTGGCAAGAGGTTCATCGTAAGCTTGTTGTCGGCAACCTTGTAGCAGTCCTTGAAGTCACGGAGGAACATCCAGCGTGGGTTCAAGTCTTTCAAGCCAGCCTTGTTGCAATTCGTCTCGAAGTTATCGGTATAGCTGAAGTTGCCAGAGAATTCGTTCTTCTCCGCAGGTTTCAATCCTGCCTTTTCACCTACTGTAGAGATCGGCGTATTCTTCTTCAGAATCTCTGGCCATCCATCCTTCCAAGTCACTGGCAGCAGATAGGTGTCGCGGCCGGTATTGTACATATCCTCCTCGTATGGACGGCAAGCCAGGAACACAGCCCACCAGTTGCCCTTGCCATCCTCTACTATGTCGGCGTGGCCGGCAGAGGAAACAGGGTCCTTGCGGTTAGGGTCGAGACCGGTGCGCTGGGTGAGGATTGGGTTGTTAGGATTCTCCTCCCATGGCCCCATCGGGTTCTTGGCACGGAGAATCACCTCGCTGTGCCATCCGCCTGTTCCGCCTTCGGCGCACATCAGATAATAGAACTTGCCCTTCTTGAAGAGGTGTGGTCCCTCAATCCAGATAGGCTTTGCCTCCACGTGGGTTCCACCACGGAGAATCTCCTTGAAGTTACCCTTGATGGAGTCGCCCTTCACGTCGAACTCGAAGCAGCGGATAGAGCGCTGTCCCTCGTAGTCGGCGCCGCCAACCACCGGACCGTTGTGTACGATGTAACCCTTGCCGTTGTCGTCGAAGAAGAAGCTTGGGTCGATACCGTCTATCTTTGGCAAGTAGATAGGCTCGCTCCATCCCTTCTTCGGGTCTTTGCTCTTCACGAAGAAGTTGCCAGCCCCTACGTTGGTGGTAATCATATAGAAGGTCTTGTTCTTCTTGTTGTAACTGATGGCTGGTGCGAAGATGCCGCCCGATACATGCTGTCCCTTCAGAGGTACTTGCGATTCGCGGGTGAGCACATGACCAGTTGGAGTCCAGTTCACCAAGTCCTTGCTGGTGGAAAGTGGCACGCCAGGGAAGAAGGTGAAGGATGAATTCACCAAGTAATAGGTGTCGCCCACACGACAAACGCTAGGGTCTGGGTAGAAACCAGCCAGGATAGGGTTGTAGTACTGGTGGGTCTTGTCGATAGGCACATTGAAACGTGCGTCGTTGCCCGAATACTTGAAATAGTCGAACTCGGCGGTCTGTGCCTGAGCGGTGGAACAGAGAGCGAGCGAAAGCGATAAGATTGCTAAATTCTTCATGTTGTTAATGAGTTTGTTATTTTTGCGCTGCAAAGTTACCGCTTTCTCTCGATATGTATCCCCCTGAAATGTTACCAACATTTTGTGTCGCGTATCATTTCAGTTTCTATTTGTTACAAATACTTTGTTTTCGTCCAAGCCCTATCTGAACGAGAACTTATTGCTTGTTACGCTGCTCGTTCATATAGTCGCGTGGCGATGCACCAAACATGTTCTTGAACATCGTGCTGAAGCTTGCCGGGTTGGAGAATCCGCATGAGTACATCACGTCGGTTACCGATTGCTTCGACTCCCTCAGCAACTTGGCTGCCATCTGTAGGCGCAAGTTGCGTACGAAGGTGTGAGGGGTCTGGTTGGTGAGCTCCTTCATCTTGCGGTGCAGGTGTACACGGCTGATGCCCACTTGCTTGGCCAGCATGTCCACGCTCAAGTCTTCGTTGGTGATGTTGTCGTTGATGACTTTCATCACCTGTTGCATCAGTTGGTCGTCAGGAGAAACCATCTCTATGTGTTTCATCTTGTCTTCCTGGCTTTCGCTGCCCGTGAACTTGTTGCGCAGGGTGCGACGCACATTGAGCAGGTTGATGATGGTGCGGCGCAAGATGTCCATGTTGAATGGCTTCACGATGTAAGCGTCTGCGCCCGTCTGCAATCCTGTAAGTTGGTCTTCCTCCCGGCTCATGGCTGTGAGCAAAATCACCGGTATGTGGTTGGTGTTCACGTTGCTCTTCAGCTTGGTGCACAGGGTGGTACCGTCCATCTCCGGCATCATGATGTCTGAGATGACGAGGTCTGGGTGCCGCTTCGTGATTTCTGGCAGCGCCTCCTTGCCGTTGTGGTAGGTCTGAATCTTGAACATATCTTGCAGCTGGTTGCTTAGATATTCGAGGATGGCGTCGTCGTCTTCCACGAGGGCTATTGTGCTCTTCTTCCCATCGTAGCTAGGAGCGGTTTCTATCTCAGCCTCTTGTGGTGTGGCTTCTTCCTCGGCATTGTCCTCTTCGTTCAATTCCAGGATGTCCTCTTCTTCTTGCCCCTCTGGTTTAGGCTCCATGATTTCCTCTGGCTTGAGATGGTCCTTGCCCAGTGGTAGGGTGATGAGGAATACGCTGCCCGTCTTCCAGTCGGGGTCGTCCTGCGTCTTGTTGTTGGCAGCGGTGATGGTGCCGTAGTGCAATTCTACGAGCGAGCGGGTGAGGTCGAGACCGATGCCGGTTCCCACGTTGCGGTCGTTGGCACTGGTCGCACTCTGATAGAATCGCTGGAAGATGGTCTCCAGCTTGTCTTCGTCGATGCCCTTGCCGCTGTCCTTGATGGCGATGCGGGCATGGTGTGGCGAATGACTCAGGATGATGCTCACCTTGCCGCCGGCAGGAGTAAACTTGAAGGCGTTGGAGAGCACGTTCATGAGCACCTTGTCGAAGTTGTCGCGGTCTATCCATACAGGCAGACTCTCGTCGGCATGCTCAAAGCTGAAATGGATGCTCTTTGCCTGGGCTTGTTGCTCGAAGAGCTTGTATTCGTCGTTGATAAACGCCACCATGTCGGTCTCGCTCATGTGCATCACCATCTGGCCCTTGTCTATCTTTCGCAGGTCCATCATCTGGTTGATGAGGTGCAGGATGCGCTCCGAGTTCTTGCGCATCATGTCGTAGATGCCCTGTCGGTGGGTGTCCTTGTCTTCCTTGATGAGGCTGAGCAATGGGGTGAGGATGAGGGTCAAAGGCGTGCGAATCTCGTGGCTGATGTTCATGAAGAATTTCAGCTTCGCCTCGCCCATCTCCTCGGCGTGGATGTGTTTCTGCAGCAGCAGGCGGTCTTCCTCCTTGCGCTTGCGGTGCTGTATGTAGAGCATGCAGAGCGAGATGAGCACGAGAAGATATGCGAGTCTTGCCCAGATGCTGGCGTACCATGCAGGATGGATGATGATGGTGAACTCCTTGACTGGGGTCTCGTAACCATTGCAGATGGCCTTGATGCGAAACTTGTATTTGCCCGCAGGCATGTGGGAGAACGAAACCTCGTTGGAACCTTGCTGCACCGTGTGCCACTCCTCGTCGTTGATGCTGTAGGCGTAGCTTATCTGTTCTACGTTGCTGTAGGTGAGGGTGGAGAGTTGCAGGGTGAAGGTGTTGTCGTCGTTCGAGAGATTGAACACCTCGCTGTTGTAGGCTCCCTTCTCGGTGATGGTGTAGAATCCAGATTCCATTCCCGGTGTCAGGCTCTTGTTGCCCACGATGAAACCCGACAGCTTGACGGTGGCGTTCCAAGGATGTTGCTTCACCTTGGCGGCGTCGAAGCAGTTGAAGCCACCCGTGCCGCCCATGATGATGATGCGCTTGTCTGCAGAGGCACAGGCTGCTCCGTCGGAGAACTCGTTGCTCTGCACGCCATTCTCTACATAAAACTTGGTGATGCTCTTCTTGGCAGCATCCAGCTTGTTCAGACCACTGGTTGTACCTATCCATATTCTGCCCTTATAGTCTTCGATGAAGCAAGAGATACTGTTCTCGCTCAGTCCGTCTTTGGTGGTGTAATGCTTCAGGAGTTTACCCCCCCATTTGTATACGTAGGCTCCATCTTCGGTGCCATACCAAATGTGGCCTTTGCTGTCTACAAAGACGCAGTGGGAGAAGCTGTTGCGGTTCAGGCAGTTCACGCCGCCCAGTGCGGAGGTCCAGCTGTTGTGCTTGATGTCGTAGCAAGCCAGTCCGATGGAGGTGGCAAGGTATAGGCAGCTATGGTCTTTCGAGAGAGCCAGCTTGGCAACATAGTCGTTGGGAATGCTGTTGACATGAGACCGGGTGTCGGCATGGTCTTTCATCTTATATATAATAGGTTGTCCGGATTTCGGAATGCGTATCAGTCCGCATCCCATGGTGGCAAGCCACATGGTGCCTTGCTTGTCGCATTTGATGTCGAACACGCCCTTGTTGCCCAATTCATTGATGTTGATGCGGTGGAAATTTCCGCTTGCATCCAAGATGCCAACGCCGTCGGCATAGGTTCCCACCCAGATGCGCCCGTCAAGATCTTGGCAGATGGCGAGGATGGCGCTGTTGTCCATGTAGTGGGCTTGCAATTCGCTTCCGTTTTGGTTCAGCTTGTAGAGTCCGTCCTTGTCGGTTCCCACCCAGAGATTGTTGCTGTTGTCGAGCATCACGCTGGTTACGCAGTTGTCGCCGATGATGTTGCGGTTGCCGAGTCGGAAGCCCATGTAGCCGAAATCGTACATTCCCTGTGGCTGCATGAACACGCCCTTCTGCAACATACTGAACCAGATGTTGCCCTGCGAGTCTTCTATGATGTTTTGTATCTTACTTCTGCTCAGGTTGATTTGCGCGCTGAAGAATGGGTTGTCGATGACTGCGCCTGTGGCAGGGTCGTAGAGGACGATGCCCTCGCCGTCGCATCCGATGAACAATTTGCCACTCTTGCTCACATAGATGGTTTGTATAGTGAGGTTGCCGATGCTGCTGATGCGGGTGAACACGGTAGAGCCGGCGGTCTTCTTGTAAACGCCCTGGTTCTTAGTGGCGAGGTAAAGGTTGCCCTTGCCGTCTTCCTTTATTTCTTGCGCCATCAAACCGCTGGTGCCGGCAAGGTGGGTGGATAGCTTGCCGTTCTTGCCCATGCAGAATAGTTTGCCGTCTTCCGTGATAATCCACACGTTGCCAAGGCGGTCTTCCATCACGCGCGCAGAGTATTTCAGTTTGTTATCGGTGTCTTTTATGAGCTTACAGGTATGCTCCCCTTTCTTCATCAGATAGATTCCGTGCCCCGATGTGCTGATGAGCACATTGCCATTGCGTAACCTGCAGATGCTAGTAACGTAGGTGATGGCTGTGTTGCCCTTGGAATCGATGAGTGGAATGTTGGTAAACTTCTGTCCGTCGTGGAGCAACAAACCTTTGTTGGTTCCTAGCAGTAGGTATCCGTATGCATCTTGGGTGATGCAATTGATATAGTTGGTGTTGAGCGAAAGCTTGTTGCTCTCGTCCTTCTTCTTCACGGCAAAGTGGTAGCCGTCGTATACGTTCAGGCCATTGCGAGTGGCTATCCAGATGAAGCCATTCGTGTCTTGGTAAACCTGCGTTACGAGGTTGCTCGACAACTGGTTGTCGGTGTTGAAAAGTTTGCCTCTTTGCGCCATCGCGTCTTGTATGAAAAGACATAGGAGCAACAGGCAGAGGATGCATGATTTTTTCGTTTTTATCATGATTCTTGGTTTTTTCATCATGTCGGTTTAAATTGTTATGTTTGTATTCTGCATGCAAAAGTAAGAAAAAAGTTGCATAATCCATCCTTTTTCTGGTCTTTTTTCTATCACAAAGGTTATTTTCTTAACATTTGTTACTTGTTGCAAAGAGTTTGTTACATCAAGTAAGGGTATGTAAAGTATTGGTTACTTATAACAAAGTATGTTTGGTGAAAGCAATGTATCTTTGCATCAGAAATTTTAATAGTTTTGTACAGATAGGTTAGTTAGGTTTAATTAGGTTTATAATTTAGGTTTAATTTGGTTTATAAAAATAGGTTTAAGGTAAAATTCAGAAACATCTGAGTTAGGAAATTGTGATTTTTTTAAGGAATCATGATTAATTGGTTTTCTGGAATGGTGCGTAGGGATACGCGCCATTCTACGTTTTTTAAGGTGAAGAGAAAGTTGACGGATACAGAGAGAAAGAACTTTTTGAGGTAAAATCTAAAAACATATATAACAATGAATAAGAAGAAACTTATGATTTCGCTCGTTGTCGGGCTCCTGTCTCTGGCAACTCATGCCGCCGACAATCTTCCAGACCTGCATGTGCAGGGTAAGAATTTGGTGGATGTCAACGGCAACACCGTTGTCCTGCATGGCGTGATGGATACCCCCAATCGCTATTTCAACAATTGGCTGTGGCAACAATGGAAACCAGGCTATGGCACGGAGGATATAAAACCATGTTTGGAGTATTTCGACAAACTGTTTGCCGGCATTACAGACAAGTCGCAGGGTGCCTATTGCACCGTCTTCCGTCTGCACATGGATCCTTGCTGGACCAACGACCCCGACAAGAAATCTACGGGTGAGAACGACATATCTGCATTTTCCGAGACCCGATACAAGGTGTTTTTGGATAAGCTTTATCTCAAGCTCGTGGAGAGAGCCTTGTATCACGGACTTTATGTCATCGTTCGTCCTCCTGGTGTTTGCCCGCAAGAGTTGAAGGTGGGCGACGATTATCAAAACTATCTGAAGACCGTCTGGAAGCTCTTCGCCTCCAAACCTTTTATCCAGGAGCATTCGGGACAGGTATCCATCGAACTAGCCAATGAGCCCATCCATGTCTCGCTGGCGAATGGTCAAGCTTCCAACCAAGCCTTGCACGATTTCTTCCAGCCAGTGGTGGATGAGATTCGTGCCACAGGATTCAAGGGCATCATCTGGGTGCCAGGCACAGGTTATCAAAGCAACTATACCGATTATGCCACCCATCCAATAACTGATAGCGAGAAAAACTTCGGTTACGCCGTGCATGTATATTCTGGTTGGTACGGAGGCATGAGCGACAGCAATTGCGACCACGACACCTTTATCAAGAATTTCAAGAACCAGGTGCCCGTGGTAGAGACCAATCCTATCATGGTGACGGAGATAGACTGGAGTCCCGAGGATCCCGACCGTGCCAGCGAAGGACATTACAATGAGTGGGGACAATGGACACAACCTAACCTCGGTACATGGGCTACCGCTTCCACCTCCAAATGGGGAAACGCCTGGAAAGCCGTTCACGATTACTATGGTAACATCGGAATGACTTTGACCCACAGCCAGGAATACATCGACATCGAGGAGTATCTGAAATCGGGCAAATATCAGCCCGGTTTGCAAAATGCCAAGAAATACAATCTCTTCGAGGAGTGCTGTGGCTATGCCTGCATGAACTGGTACAAGGAATGGTATCTGAAACAAACGACAACGGGAATTAGACATACCGAGACCCAAGCATCTCCGCTTTACACCTATTATTATAATATAGAGGGAAAACGAATAGAAAAGCCTCAGGGAGGTGTTTATATTATTAAAGAAGTGTTAAGCAATGGAAAAGCTCGTTCTCGCAAAGTTTATTCGGGAAAATAAAGTATCTGTTACATTGCGCAAAGGAAAATCCAAGTAAAATAGGTACTTTTGCAGCCGTCAATCCTAAAGTATTGGCAAAAAGTAACACCAAGATAATAAAAACATAAATCAAAAATGAATAGAACATGATTGAACAAGTGTTAACAATGAAACGGACAGCAGCCTTATGCTTGATGGGTGCTTTCTGTGGTTTGAATGTTCAAGCCCAGAAGATACACATCAAGGGTAATCTTGTTGACGGAACAGGTGAACCTCTGATAGGTGCAACTGTTAAGGTAAAGGGAAATGCCTCTGTCGGTGCCGTATCCGACTTTGATGGAAACTTCTCCATCGATGTACCTTCCGAGAACTCCACTCTTGTATTCACATACGTGGGTATGAAGACCAAGGAAGTGAAGGTGGGCAAGAAGAGAGAATTCAAGCTCACCCTTGATGACGATAATGCCATCGGAGAGGTCGTTGTCGTTGGTTACGGCCAGCAGAAGAAGGCTTCGATTGTCGGATCCATCACCCAGACCTCGGGCAAAACCCTTGAACGTGCCGGTGGTGTAAGCAGTATTGGTGCTGCTTTGACAGGTAACTTGCCTGGTGTCATCACCATGTCATCTACGGGTACTCCTGGTGAGGAAGACCCAAAGATTGTGATTCGTGGTATCAGTTCTTGGAACAACAGTGACCCTCTAGTCCTCGTTGATGGCGTGGAACGTCCAATGGCAAGCATAGATATTAGTTCAGTACAGTCTATCTCGGTGTTGAAGGATGCTTCAGCTACAGCTGTATATGGTGTAAAGGGTGCTAATGGCGTTATCTTGATTACGACAAAACGTGGTCAGGAAGGCCCTGCTCATATTGAGGCTGGTGTCAACATGACGATGAAGAAAGTTTCCCAGCTTCCAGGTTCTTTGGGTAGTGCAGATGCACTCTATGTTCGTAATCAAGCGATTGAGCACGAATTAGGCTTGACCCCAGAATCTTGGGATAAGATTACTCCTGCGGAAATTATTGAGAAATATCGTAACCCTGGCGATGAGTACGAACGTTATCCTAATGTAGATTGGCAAAAGGAACTCTTCCGAAATACAGGTTATGCTTACAATCCTCACGTCAATATTTCTGGTGGTACAAAGTTTGTGACTTATTTTGCAGCTGTTGACTTTCTTCATGAGGGGGATATGTTCCGTCATTGGGACAATAACCGTGGTTATAAGGGTGGATATGGCTTCAACCGTGTGAATACACGTAGTAACCTTGACTTCAAGTTGACCAAGACGACCAAGCTGAAGATGAACCTGTTTGGTTCCTATGGAGCGAGGCAGCGTCCTTGGCAGGTGACTGGTTGGGGCGAGACCCAATTATGGCAAGCTGCCTATAGTGCTCCTCACGATGTCTATTTGCCTCGTTACTCTGATGGATCTTGGGGCTATTACCCTTCGGATACTCAAGGTGCGCCAAACTCTGTTCAGAATTTGGCTACGGCAGGTAGTGAGACCGTTACTACAACTCGTGTTAATACAGACTTTACACTGGAACAAGACTTAAGTTTTATCTTGAAAGGTTTAAAGGCGAGTGCTACAGTTTCTTGGGATAATACCTTTGTAGAGGAAAAACGTGGTATTGATGATTCTAATCATGGTACACAGCGTAAATGGATTGATCCTCTCACTGGTAATGTAACCCTAGAAAAGTCATTGGATTCAAATACAGGTTTCGACTTTCAGGAAGGTGTTCTTTGGGGAGTAAGCGGTGGATCTGTGAATGACTGGGCTACTCAGCGCAATCTCTTCTATCAGGGACAGCTTTACTGGGGCAACAAGTTTGGGCAGCACGACATCTCTGCAATGGGAGTGTTCAATCGAACAGAACGTGCGACTGGTAGTGAGTTTACTCATTATCGTGAAGACTGGGCTTTCCGTGCTACTTATAATTATGGTGGTCGCTACTTCTTTGAATATAATGGAGCTTATAATGGTTCCGAGAAGTTTAGCAAGGACAATCGCTTCGCTTTCTTCAATTCGGGTGCTATCGGTTGGATGATCAGCGAGGAAAAATTCTTCAAGCCTATTAAAAAGTATATAGACATGTTGAAATTCCGTTACTCTTATGGTGAGGTTGGTGATGACAATGTGGGAGATCGTTGGCTTTACGCAGACCAATGGGCATACGGCGGTACGCTCCGTACAGGCTTGAATGCAGCCAATAGTCCTTACACCATCTATCGTCAGTCTAAGGTCGGTAACCCTGACGTACATTGGGAAAAGTCATTAAAACGTAACCTCGGTATTGATTACTCGTTCCTTGGTGGTCTCTTGGCAGGTAGCTTGGAGTTTTTCCATGAGGATCGTTCGGATATCTTGATTACGGGTAGCTCTCGTGCCATTCCTTCTTATTATGGTGCTACTGCTCCAACCCTTAACTATGGTAAAGTGAAGACATCTGGCTATGAGTTGGAACTTCGTGTTAACAAGGTCTTCAATAATGGTCTTCGCCTATGGGGTAACTTCAATATGACTCATGCGGAGAATATTGTCAAAAAGTACGATGACCCAATGCTGACACCTGATTACCAGAAGACCACAGGCTTTGCCATAGGTCAGGATCATTCCTATATTAATAACGGCTATGCCCAAACTTGGGATGATGTGATTGCCATGCCTACCTATAATACTGGCGATAGCCAAAAATTGCCTGGACAGTACTTCGTCATCGATTTCAATGGTGATGGTGTGATAGATACCAATGATAACGTGCCTTATGGGTATACTGGTACCCCTCAGAACACTTATAGTGCGTCTATTGGTGGTGAGTGGAAAGGCTTTAGTGTTTATGCTCAGTTCTATGGAGTAACTAATGTGAACCGTTATGTTGGTTTCAATACTTTCGGTGGAAAATTGGATACAGTATTTGATGAGGGGTCTTATTGGTCTAAGGATAATCTGAATGCCGATGCGCCGATGCCACGTTGGAACTCTACGCCTTCTTATTATGAGGGAACCCGTTTCCACTATGATGGCTCGTTCATTCGTTTGAAGAACGTCGAGATTGCTTACGAGTGGCGAGGTGGTTGGATTAAGTCATTAGGTTTGAATACTTTGAAGATTTTCGCCAATGGTAACAACCTCTGGGTATGGTCTAGAATGCCGGATGACCGTGAGTCAAACTTCGCAGGTACAGGTCTTGCTTCTCAGGGAGCTTATCCTACTGTCAAGCGTTTCAACTTCGGTCTTAAATTTACTTTATAAAAAGTTAGACAACAATGAAAATATCAAAATTATATATTGCAATTTGCGGATTGATGCTTGCTGTAACATCTTTCTCTTCTTGCACTGATTACTTGGATAAGGCTGAGGAGTCTGATATTTCTCCTACTGAAGCCTATAAAGACTTCCAAAACTTCCAGGGATTCACGGAGGAAATCTACAATTGTATTCCAGAGTTTGATTGTGGATATTGGAGTAACTCTTGGAACTGGGGTGAGGATGAAATTATGAATGTAGGTATCGATTACCATATGTGTTACAAGGTTGACCAAGGTGATTTCTGGGGCTGGCAGTCTGAATATGATGGCTGGGGATCAGGATGGATGGATCGTGGTGATTGGGATATTACTAAGACCGATAATCGTTTCACACATCAGTCTTTGTGGAAAGGTGCTTGGTATGCTATCCGCAAGGCAAACATGGGTCTTGAAAATCTCGATAAAATGACCGATTGTACCCAAGAGGAAAAGAATCTTATCGCTGGTCAGTTGTATTTCTTCCGTGGTTTCTTCCACTTCGAGTTGATTCAGTACTTTGGAGGTCTTCCATATATAGACCGAGTTCTTTCTCCTACGGAAGAGTTTAATCTACCTCGTCTTTCATATCAAGAATGTGCGGATAAGGTGGCTGAGGATTTGCGTAAGGCTGCAGACCTCCTTCCTGTAGATTGGGACAAAACTCAGGCTGGTTTGGCAACATCGGGTAAAAACCAACTCCGTATCACGAAAATTGCTGCCCTAGGTTATTTAGGCAAGAACTATTTGTGGGCTGGTAGTCCGTTGATGAACAAGGAGTCGCAGAACAACCCTACTTATAATAAGGAGTATTGCCAGAAAGCAGCACAAGCATTTGGTGAATTACTCTCTCTTGTAGAAGGTGGGCAGACTCAATTTGGTTTGATACCTTTCAAGGAAATCCAGCAAAACTTCACAACTATCAACCAAAATGGTCGTTTGCCTGGTCAGAGCAAAGATGGTTCTGTACAAGAGGCAATCCTTCGTGGACCTAATTACGGAGGTGGTTGGGGTGATGCTCGTTGGGGGCAAGCTCTACAATATGGTACCAAGCTTATCAATGATAATGGGGTGACCTCAATGCCTACAGCCAATTATGTAAACTATTATGGTATGGCAAATGGCCTTCCTCTCGATGATCCAGATTCTGGCTTTGATCCAACTCATCCTTGGAAGAACCGCGACCCTCGTTTTTATCAGGATATCATCTTTGATGGTGAGAAAATGTTTGAGGCTTCTTTGTCTAAGGAAAATGCAAATAAGGAAATTTATCGATATGCGGATCTTCAGACGAATGGCTCCTATCGCAAAGATAGTAAGGATGGTAACCGTACAGGTTACTTGCTCTATAAGTTTATTTCTCGTGCTTGTAACAAGTTTGATGATGGCTATGGTTGGTCTAGTCAGATTAACATTCACTTGCCTTGGATGCGTTTGGCAGATGTATACTTGATGTATGCTGAGGCTGCAGCCGAAGCTAATGGAACTCCTGTTGGCAAGGCTTCTAACTTTGATATGACGGCAGTAGAAGCCGTCAATAAGATTCGTGAGCGTGCTGGCGTGGAGGATGTTAATAGCAAGTACACTGGTGACTTGGATAAGTTTATGAGTGAGCTCCGTCGTGAGCGTGCTGTGGAACTTTCTTACGAGGGGCATCGTTTCAATGATCTTCGTCGTTGGTTGCTTCTCGATAAGTATCCTTACAACATTAAGACCTCTCAAGAGTTTGTCCGTGTGGGTGACATTGACAAAAAACACCCAGAAAACGATGCTGTCAGTGGCTGGAGCGAAAAGCAAATCTTGAAGCGTGATTTCTCTGATAAGCACTACTGGCTACCGCTCAAGAAGAAGGATTGTCAGATTTATCCAGAGTTTAAACAGAATCCAGGATGGTAATTTAAAACTGAAACTTAAAGTATGAAACAGACTAATAAGATAATAACATTCAGCATGTTGCTTGCCGCCATGGCAAGCAATGCGAATGCACAGAACGATTATCCCGATTCTGTAGCCAACAAGGTTAACGTAGCTTTCAAGGCTGTGGACAAGGAAGACTTGCTAGGCGGTGTCGCTTCTGTTAATATGGTGGAATTGACCGACAAGAGCTATTCTACATATGCGACTAGTAACCTTGGTTCTCTCGTGGCGACCGACGTTTGGTCCAGTGGAGGTATGTTGGTACTAGTGGATGGTGTTCCTCGTGACCTTAACAACGTGTTGCCTTCCGAAATAGAGCAAGTTACTTACCTCAAGGGTGCTTCTGCCACTGTTCTTTATGGTAGTCGTGCTGCTCATGGCGCTATTCTTGTTACCACAAAACGTGGTCGAACAGATGGCCTTCATGTAAGTGTTCGTGGTAATATCTCTACCTATACTCCGAAGGAATATCCTTCTTGGTTGGGATCTGCAGAGTATATGACACTCTACAACGAGGCGCTTCAGAATGATGGTAAAGCTCCTGTTTATTCTCAGGACCTCATTGCTAACTATGCTAGGGGTGATGAACCTTATCGTTATCCTAGCTTGAACTTCTATGACAAGCAATATGTCAAGAATCATAAGGAAAGATATGAAGGTGTGGCAGAGTTTACAGGTGGTGGCAAGTATGCTAATTTCTATGCCAATATTGGTCTCTATCATGTTGGCGATTTGATGAATTTTGGCGAGGGAAAGAATAATCATGTAAATCGTTTGAACGTCCGTGGTAACATCGATCTCCGCTTGAACAGCTGGGTTTCTGGTTGGGTCAATGCCAATGCAACATTTTATGATACGCATAGTGATCTCTCAAATTATTGGGGTAGCTCGGCGAACATCCGTCCTACCAGTCAGTATCCATTGGTTCCTTTTATCCCAATAGATCGAGTTGACCCTACCGACATCGAGTCTTGGAAACTGATCAATAATAGCAACTATATCGTGGATGGCAAGTATCTGCTAGGTGGTACTCAGAACCAACAGACAAATCCTTTTGCTGCTATGTATGCGGCAGGTTACAATAAGTTTACCTCTCGCCAGTTGCAGTTTGATGCTGGTATTAAGTTGGATTTGAACAATGTGCTAAAAGGCTTGTCGTTTAAGACTCAGTTTGCGGTTGACTATTCTACCACATATAATACATCTATCAATAATAGCTATTCTGTTTATGAGGCATCTTGGGACAACTTTAACGGCTCAAGTACTATTATGAGCCTAAAAAAATATGGTTCTGATAAGAAGACTGGTACTCAGAATTTGAGCGGTAGTACTTCTCGCCAGACCATCATGTTCTCGGGGCAGTTTGATTGGGCTAGAACCTTTGGTAACCATAATGTAGGCGCTACTTTGTTAGCTCATGGGTATCAGATTCAGAATACAGGCTCTTACCATCGTACTAGCAATGCTAATCTTGGTTTGCAGGCTACTTACAACTTTCTGCATAAGTACTATGTAGATTTTAGTGCTGCTGCCATTCATTCAGCTAAGTTGGCACCCGGACATCGTGAGGCTTTCTCGCCAACTGTTTCTGCAGCCTGGCGTTTGAGTAAGGAAAACTTCATGAAGGATGTAAAATGGATCGATGACTTGAAACTCAATGCTTCCTACGGATTGATTCATGAGGATGTTGATATTAGTGATTACTACATGTATGAGGATGTGTTTACGGCTACTGGTACCTGGTGGGGATGGAGCGAAAGTGCAAACTCTATGCAGACTTCTGACTCAAAGCGTGCAGCCAACTACGATTTGACTTTCATTAAGCGCAAGGAATTCCGTGTAGGTTTGGATGCTAGTTTCTTCGGCGGTGCCATCAAGTTGAATGCCAACTATTTCATCAACAACCTAAATGGTTTCATTGTGGCATCTGATGTTAATTTCCCTAACTACTTCCATACTTATTGGCCAGTGTCGCAGTTCATCCCTAATATGAACTATAACAACCAACGTTATACAGGGTTCGACTACACTGTAGACCTTCACAAAAAGCTGGGAGAGGTTGACTTGAAACTTGGTTTGACTGGTTACCATGTCACTAGCAAGAACACTCGTGTTGCAGAAAACGTGGAGTACGACTGGCTGAAGAGTGAGGGGCAGCGCACCGATGCCCTCCGTGGTTACAAGTGTCTGGGCTTCTTCCAAGATGAAGACGAGATAAAGAACTCTGCGTTAGTTAACAGTAACACCAAGCCAGGTGACTTGAAATATCAGGATATGAATGATGATGGTGTCATTGACTCTAAGGATCAAGTGGTTCTTGGTCACTGGGGGGCAGACTTTGTATATGGCACCAACTTTACAGCTAAGTGGAAAAAAATCACCCTCTTCGTTGCTGGTAGCGGAAGCGTTGGTGGCATGGGTGTCAAGAATAACTTGATGGTTTGGAACTATGGTGACCGCAAGTACTCGGATGTAGTTCGTGGTCGTTGGACCAAGGAAACAGCTTCAACTGCAACTTATCCACGACTAACTTCGGAGAATGATGGCTCGCTCAACTTCCAGACTTCAGATTTTTGGACCTACAGCACATCAGCATTCCGTCTTGATAAAGTGCAGTTGACCTACGACCTTCCACAAAGTCTCTTCCAGGGCAAGTGGACAAACTGGATCAAGGGTGTATCTGTATATGTATATGGTACCGATCTTCTTACTATCGCCAAGGAGCGTAAGTATATGGAGACGGCTGTAGGTTCTGAACCCCAGTACAGAAGTTATAATTTAGGTTTTAAAGTAAACTTGTAAATAAGTGCATTCAATTATGAAAAAGTCAATTATATTATCCGCTCTAGCCCTTTCTATGGCATTGACTAGCTGCAGCGACTTGTTCGAACCAGCCATTGAGAACAACTTGGGCCTGGGGTATATGTATAATAACTCCAAATATGCTGAGGGTATATTGGGAAACGCTTATACGCGTATCCCAGTAGGCAGTCCATCATTTAATGAGGTGGCTACCGATGATGCCGTAACCAATGACGCTACGAATTCTTGGCGTAAGATGGCGGGTGGCACTTGGACCTCTAGCAATAATCCTATGGATGCTTGGACAGGATGCCGTGCCGCAATCCTCTATCTCAATCTCTTCCTTGCCAATGCCGACAAGGTAAACTGGACAGAAGATCAAACCGTTTCTGCGATGTACAACGACCGAGAGAAAGGTGAGGCATATGGCATGCGTGCCATGTTTATGTATTACCTTCTCCGTGCACATGGTGGATATGGGGAGGATGGCGTGCTCTATGGTGTGCCAATCGTAACAGAACCAGAGGGCGCCAATACCAATGGTAATATCCCGCGTGCTACCTTCGCAGAATGCATCAAGGCTATCAATGATGATTGCGAAAAGGCATTGGAACTGCTCCCTACCAATTATAAGGATGTGGAAGACGAAAGCCAGATTCCTGCTAAGTACAAAGGAGCCTCTACTGTACAATACAATCGTGTATTTGGTTCCAAGTTCAATCTCCGTATGTGTGGTCAGTATGTAGAGGCTTATCGTGCCAAGGCTTCTTTGCTTGCTGCAAGCCCTGCCTTTGCTGATGGCTCAGGAGTTACCTACGAGATTGCAGCTAACAACTTCGCTACAGTTCTCGATCGTATTGGTGGTCCTGCAGGTTTAGATCCTACAGGTAATACATGGTACTGTAATACTAAGGATATTGATGGTATAGAGAATGGTGAGTGCAAGCCTGAGATTATGTGGCGTGAAGAACGTGGCCAAAGAAATTCATTAGAGCAGGACAATTTTCCTCCTTCTCTCTATGGTAATGGCCGCATCAATCCAACCCAGAACTTTGTGGATGCTTTCCCAATGGCAAATGGTGAGCCTATTTCTGCTGATGGTAGTGGTTACAAAAAGGACAATCCTTATGAGGACCGTGATCCTCGTTTGGCACTCTATGTGGTAACCAATGGTTCAACTCAAGGTGTGGAGGGCAAAACCATTGTGACGGCTGCTGATGGAACAACTCAGGATGCAATCAATAAGTTGGAGGGTAAGTCTACCCGTACTGGTTACTACCTTCGTAAGTTGATGCGCTCGGACATTAATTTGGATCCAACAAAAAAAATCGAACAGTATCACTACAATGCACGCATCCGCTTTACAGAGATGTTCCTTTCTTACGCAGAGGCGGCTAATGAGGCATGGGGACCTAAGGGCAAAGGTGGACATGGATATTCAGCATATGATGTCATCAAGGCGATTCGTAAGCGCGCAGGCTTGGGCAAGAATGGGGAAGACTCATACTTGGATGAATGCGCCGAGAGCAAGGAAAAAATGCGTGAGCTGATTCGCAACGAGCGTCGTATCGAACTTTCTTTCGAGGGTTTCCGCTTCTATGACCTCCGTCGTTGGAAGGCTCCTCTTAATGAGACTGCTACGGGTATGAGCATCAACTCTGCCACCAATACTTACACTCCTATTGAGGTAGAGACTCGTAACTACAAAGACTATATGTACTATGGACCAATCCCTTATTCAGAGGTATTGAAATTCTCTGAGTTACAGCAGAACAAGGGGTGGTAAACTGATTAAACTTAAAATAAAGTAACAATGAAAAAGATAATTTTATCAATGATGGCTGCTTGTGCAATGTTATTCGCAACATCTTGTGAGAATGGTGACGTTGAGTTTGATGACTTTGATTATCAGACGGTCTCCTTTGCTAAGCAGACTCCGGTTCGCACTATCGTTCTTGGCGAGAGCGAGTATCCAAACGAATTGGATAACCAGCATAAATTCAAATTACAAGTTACGCTTGGTGGCTCAAGAAACTTGAACAAGGAGCATAAAGTAAAAATCGTAGTAGACAATGGTCTCTGCGACGGTTTGACTTTTAGCGATGGTCATCAGGTTACTCCGTTGCCAGCAGAATACTACCAACTTCCATCTGACATCATTACCATTCCTGCAGGTAAGGCATGGGATGGCATCGAGGTTCAGCTAACTGATGCTTTCTTTGCGGATCCTAAGGCTTTGAGCTTGAACTACGTACTGCCAGTACGTATTGTTGAGGCTTTGGACGGTGATTCAATCTTGGCTGGTCAGAAGAAGCAGAATGTCGAAAATCCAGTTTGGCAGAATGCTGCCAATTGGGATGTAGCTCCTCAGAACTATCAACTCTTGGCACTTGTCTATAAGAATCCTTATCATGGTGCTTGGATTAGCCATGGTACAGACAACATCGATTTCGATGGTACGACTTCAGAGGTGAATCGTGAGGCAGAGTATTTTGAGAGAAACGAGATTCGCTATCTCACCACTAATAGCTTACTTTCTTCAAACTACAATGTTTCTACATTGGTACCTATCACCACCATCAATAGCGATGGCAATGAAGAATCATCGTCTGCGACATTGACCTCTACTTTGAAGCTTGACTTCGACAACGCAGGTAACATCGTGGTAAGTACAGCCAATACTGATGCTATGAACGTGCCAAAGTCTAGCACCAATGCAACATGGACTTACACTGTGTCAGGAACAGGTAAGTGGGAACAGCATGCTGCTAAGAAGGCATGGGCTGACAAAGATCGTGACCAGATTACACTTGACTACGTGTTGACCTTCTTTTATTCAGACAAGGGTGTTCAGCATGTCAAGAAGTATACTTGCCATGACATCTTGGTATTCCGTGACCATCAGGAAAATTTTGAGAACTTTGACATTACCTATAACAAATAATGATTTTCTATTATGAACAAGAAAATATTTTATAGTATCGCTTTATCTGCGGCAGCCCTCTGTGTAACGGGCTGCGCAGATAGGGACTTGGCTCCAGATAGTAATGCTTACGAATTTACCGATAGTCTCAAGGCACTCCAATATCTGAATGACTATGCTCCATTGAAATCCTATGTGGACCGCTCTCTAAATCCAGATTTCAAATTGGGTATTGGTGTTGGTGCTCAGAACTATGTTGATGGCAAGATGGATTGTCGTCTGGCTAATGCAAACTTTGATGAAATGACAGCTGGCAACGCCATGAAATATGGCTCCTGTGTGAAATCTGATGGAACTATGGATTTCACCCTTGTCAAAAATTTTGTTGAAGCAGCAACTGCCAATAATATGACGGTCTTTGGTCATACTTTGGCTTGGCATTCGCAACAGCAGAATAGTTATTTGATGGGACTGCTTGCAGGTAGCAAGAAAAATTATGTTCTCCATATAAATACTCCAGAGCCTAAGGCTAATGATTGGGATTGGTCTGTTACAGTGGCGTTGACTGATTTACTGAAAAGAAATACGAAATATACCTTAGTTATGAAGGCAAAAGCTAGTTCCGATTTTAAGATAACTTGCTGGCCTTTGTTTGAAGGTGGAGCCCAATATTGGCCAACTCCATCAGTAGATGCAACTACTGAATGGACTCAAATAAAATCAGAATTTACGACTGGAGATCATGATATAAACCAACTTCAGTTCGTCTTTGGTAAATTTGGTGGAGATCTTTGGTTTGATGATGTTCAATTGCTTGATGCTGATGGTAATAATTTTATTGATAATGGAAACTTCGATGATAATACAGCAGACTGGAGTTTTCCTAGTTGGCTTAGTCTGACAATGGCTAGAGAAGATGATCCTGATCCTGTCATAGATCCTAATGCTCCTAGTCCAAAGGAAACTATCACTAATGCTTTGGATACATGGATCAATGGTATGATGGAGGCTTGCGATGGTAAGGTTACTTCTTGGGATGTCGTTAACGAGGCAATCTCTGGTACTGATAAGGATGGAGATGGAATCCTAGATCTTCAGTCAGCTACTCGTGGCACAGTGTCTAAAGAGGACAAAAAAAATAACTTCTATTGGCAGGATTACATGGGTGATCTCGATTATGTTCGTTCAGCAGTTGCTTCTGCTCGTAAGCATTTCGCAGAGCATAATGGTGATCCATCTAAGTTGAAACTCTTTATTAATGATTACAATCTAGAGTCTTTCTGGGATGATAATTGGAAGATGAAGTCCTTGATAGAGTGGATTAATCGTTGGGAGGCTGATGGTGTAACCAAAATTGATGGTATTGCTAGCCAAATGCACGTATCTTTCTCTGAGGACCCGGCTATACAGAAGAGTCGTGAAGAGCATATTGTCAACATGCTAAAATTAATGGCCTCTACTGGGAAACTCTGTAAAATATCAGAGTTGGATATGGGCTATATTGCTGCTAAGAAAGATGCAGAGGGTAATCCTATTGGTGATGGAGATGCTGTAAAAACAGAGAACATGACTGATGCTCAGCAGAAGCAAATGGCTGATTTCTATCAGTTCATCATCGAGAAGTACTTTGAGATTATTCCTGCAGCTCAGCGTTATGGTATCACTCAATGGTGTATAACTGATTCACCTGCAGACTCAGGCTGGCGCAAGGGTGAACCTGTTGGACTTTGGACTTTGCAGTATGATCGTAAACGTGCATTTGGAGGGTTCGCTGCTGGTCTCGGTGCTCCTAAGTATTGGGAGAGTGCTGCTGAGTAATATTTGAATTGTAAATTTACTTTTTAGATAAATTACAAAAGTGATATTGAACATTAGTATAGGTTTTATCATATAATAAGATTAACCGAAATGATGTTAGCCGTGTTAGGTCGGTTGAGCCGTGAGCTCGACCGACCTTTTTGCGAAATAATATGTTACTTCAGATAAAGTATATTTGATGGAAATATCGTATCTTTGCCAACATGAAACAATTGATAAAATCTAAACAGGTGATTTGGTTTGGCATTTGCATTCTCTTTGTGTGTATTTGCCATTCTGCCGCTGCTTACCATTTCTATTATATGGAGCAGTGGAATACTTTCTATTGGGATGCTGACGCTGTCTGCCAAGCTTTGCCTAAACCTGGCGGCTTGGCTTTAGTGATGGCGGATTTTCTTGCGCAGTTTTTTTATTATGGAGCAGGCCCCATCGTGTATGGCATCTTGATGACTTTGGTGGTTTATGCACAAAGCCTGTGGGTGAGAGAAGGGGGACGATGCTTAGGTTGTATCACAGCTGTGGCAATGTTGATGACACTCACCTCTAATATGGCTTACTTGTTTGCAGGCAGTATATGTTTTATGGTGGTTATGTTTTTGGTGGCAGTTGTTCTCCGTTGTCGAATGTGGCTGAAGTTTATAGCTGTCGTCTTGATAGTCTTGCTCGTTAGAAAAAATTGCCTGGTTCGCGAGGGTACGGAACTTCGTCTGATGGTGTTCTTGCCTTGGCTTACAGCTGTGGTTGTGGGCTTGCTCCAGGTTGCTTCTGTTTATCTGCAAAAGTTTTTAGGTAAGTATGTTGTGTTGGCTCAGATGGTCATCGTGGTAGGTGCTGTTGTCACATTCTTTCTTACTTGCTATCAACCGAAGGAAGAGTATATGAAGAAAATCTATTATTATGTGCGCAACCAGCAATGGGATGAGATTATCA